>Ga0209542_10000115_pt1 | contig 201899 bp, 200 predicted proteins | sample RifCSPhighO2_01_FD_184028 | JGI IMG/M metagenome (GOLD analysis project Ga0209542, IMG submission 184028) | Soil microbial communities from Rifle, Colorado - Rifle CSP2_plank highO2_0.1 (SPAdes) (version 2) | ecosystem: Environmental > Terrestrial > Deep subsurface > Rock core/Sediment ... | reverse complement strand
TCACGTCCTGCACGAGCCCCAAGAATTACACAGGACTCGGCAACGGCAACCACACCTTCCAAGTGAAGGCTGCGGATGCCGCGGGCAATAGCGATGCGACTCCCGCGAGTTTCTCGTGGACGATCACCATCCCGGATACGACTCCTCCCGATACGACTATCACCGCCTCTCCATCGAACCCCAGTAACAATCCGAATCCCTCGTTCAGCTTTACCTCGACCGAGGGGAGCAGCACCTTCGAGTGTTCCCTTGATGGGGCCGCATTCGTCTCGTGCGTCAGTCCGCAGTCATACACGGGACTTGCGGATGGCAGCCACACCTTCCAGGTGAAGGCAACCGATGCTGCAGGGAACGTCGATGCCTCACCTGCAAGCACAACATGGACAATCGACACCCTGGCCCCGGATACGACGATCACGTCCGGACCCTCTGATCCGAGCACAAGCGGTACTGCCAGCTTCATCTTCAGCGCCACGGAATCCGGAAGCACCTTCCAGTGCACTCTTGATGGAGCCGCATTCACGTCCTGCACGAGCCCCAAGAATTACACAGGACTCGGCAACGGCAACCACACCTTCCAAGTGAAGGCTGCGGATGCCGCGGGCAATAGCGATGCGACTCCCGAGAGTTTCTCGTGGACAGTGAACCTGCCGGTCGGCGGATCGATCGGTGATGCGACCGCGGCGGACTTCACCGCCGGCACACTTGACGCGAATATCTACGTGAGCCAGACCGCGGATGGAGAAGTGATCCTCCGGCCGACAGCTGCCTCCGAATTCGAGGGTACTGCGCTCCCCGCAGGCTGGTTCAGCACTGCGTGGTCTGCGGGCGGCGGATCGACGGTTGCGAATGGGGCGGTGACAGTCGACGGCGCCCGGAGCGGGACCAATGGCACCTACGGCAACAACCGCTCGCTGGAGTTTGTCGCGACCTTCACCGGAGCCCCCTGGCAGGAAATAGGCTTTGGGACGGACTTTTCGGGTACAACACGGCAGATGATTTTCACCACGAAAGAAGGCAATGCTCTATACGCCAGATTCTTGAACGGATCGCAGAACAATCAGACGCTCTTGAGTAGCAGTCTGATCGGCAGTCCCCACCTGTACCGGATCGAATGGAACGCCAGTTCCATCGTGTACTTCGTGGACGGAAGCCAGGTCGCTTCGTTCGCGCGGACCATCAGCTCGCAAATGCGTCCGCTCATCAGCGACTACGACGTCGGTAACGGCGTGCTGAAGGTCGACTGGATGCGCATGTCACCCTACGTCTCCCCGGGCACCTTCCAGTCGCGCATCATCGATGGAGGACAGTCGGTGAACTGGGGCGCTTTGACCTGGACAAGCAGCCTGCCTGCCGGTACGAGCCTCATCATGAGCGTCCGAACGGGGAATACCCCCACACCGGATGGCACCTGGTCGAGCTATGTGACAGTCCCGACATCCGGAGACTCGGTAGGAACCACCGCTCGCTATCTGCAGTACAGAGCCCAGCTTTCCACGACGGCGAATAAATCCACGTCCGTCTTGAAAGACGTGACGGTGCAGTACACCGCACCGTAAGAACGCGACGACACACTCTGTTCGGGAACTCCTCTCTGCGACGCGAGAGGGGTTCCTTGAGCGATGACCTTGCACCGATTCCACTCTCTCATGCCCGGCTCGAAACACGAAATCTTCAGCACCACAGCGCCGATGCAGTGACCATGAACTTCGATGCTTTCGGCACGAGTGCACCGCTCTGGAATTGGGTTGGCTTTGAAGTACGGCCGGGAAATTAAGGACAAGATCCGGCGACTGGTCAACTGCTTCTGCCTTCCGCCGGAGCAGTTGATCTTGTATACTGCGCCTCCCGACAGCAACATGATTCTGACAATCGCGCATGTGTTTCGCATCGGCATGATGACAACGAGGATGGGTGTACGGCGTTCGCTCGTTTTTCTACTGACGATTGGCAGCTTGTTCCTGCCAACGATTGCACAGGCCGCCATCGCCATTGATGCCTCGTCTCCCGCACGGGCAACAGGAACCCCGCCCAATGCTAATGCGCTGGTCTCGGCGAGTTTTACCCCACCCAACTCGTCCCTGCTGCTGGTCATGGTGAGCGCGGACAACTCACAGGGTAGTAACATCACGATCAGCGTTTCCGACAGTACCGGACTCACATGGACCAACATCGTTGAGCGGGACAAAGGTGATGCAGGCGCTGAAGACGGGCACGCGAGCGCGTGGTACGCGCTGCAGCCGACAAGCCAATCGATGACGGTTTCCGTGACACGCACGGCGGGGCTAGGCGGCACGGAGCGGATCTCTTTCAAAGTATACGTTATTACCGGCCATGACACGTCCGACCCCATCGGCGCGAGCGGGGAAAACAGCTCTACCACAAACAACATCACTCCGACCATCTATACCTCGACGGTGAACAATTCGCGTGGGTTTGGCTGTGCGACTGACTGGAATGCTTTGGGCTTGCCTTCATCAACGGACACAGAGGATGCCGAGCACGATGCGCTCCAAATCTCCCTCCTCTCCGCACACAAAGCAGCCGACACGTCCCCCTCCGGAACGGCCGTGACCATGAACTTCGATGGTTTCGGGACGAGCGCCGCCGCGTGGAACTGGGTCGGCGTTGAGGTGAACCCTGCTGCAGGGGCCGCGAGTCCACCTGTGAAGAGGAGGAGGCATTTCTTCTGGTTCATCGACTGGTGACGGAAAGAACCAAATGTCAAACCACCGCTGGCATCCATTCGCTTGTATATTTGCAATATATGTCAAGTGTTTTCGGCACTACAGACGTCGCGCTACAGTTGTAGCGACGCATCGCTGCAATGCATTCCAAACCCCGCACGAAGGGAGCTATTGATCAAAAGGCATAAAATCGCTATACTGATAGGATTTGTTGCGCGACAGATGTTGCGCTCCATACACACCAAAAACAAACCGTGTCCCTGCTCCCGACAACCCTCGAGCATCTCCGGACTCTCCTCGCACGCGCGCGGCAGGAGAACATGCGCAATGAGGTGACAGAACGCCTTGAGTGGTTTTTCGACTTTGCAACACATCGGTCCATCAGCAGAACGTGCCGCACATTTGGGATCGCGCGCAGTACGTTCTACCGATGGTTGAAACGCTTTGATCCGGCTGACCTTCGCTCGCTGGAGGATAAACCAACACCTCTCCCGGAGAAGTTCCAGACCTGGACGATGCAGATGCATTCGGTGCCGGAGGCACGTCGTTCGCGAACGACTGTGCCGGAGGTTGCGGTCAGTGAGAAGGCGGAAGTGATCGAAAAGAAAGAAGAGAGCGTTCCCGTTTCCAAAGAAACTGCGCCTGCACGCTTCGCGTGGGGCGCTTTTGCGATGGGTCTTCTCATCGGGAGTGTCGTTATCAACTTGCTTCTCCTCCTCGTCCTTCTCGGTGCTCCAAAGACGGATGCGCTTCGCGCGAGTCTGCTTGGCACTCCTGAAGAGCCGTGTACGGAGTCCTCTCCTTGTCCTCCACAGCCGTGATCCGCACCTTGCACAATCAAAGGCTGATCCGGAGCGGACGCGTGTCCCGCGCCCCCGCGACAGCTCTGGCTGTGATCTTCGCGGCAATGATCTTGCTGCAGAGCACGAATGCGCTTGCGGCCACCAGCAGCTGGTCGCCGACGCTCCTCGTGAACACGGAGTCCTTCCAGATCATCGACGAGGGCGACTCGACGGGGGATGTTGAGATCCGGTTCGGAGGCACGCTGAGTGAGAAGCTCTTCTGGAATCTCGCTCCCGCTCGGTTCGAGTTCACCGATGATCTTCACGTGCAGGGCAACATCACGGGCTCCGGTACGCTCAAGGTCGACGGCGACGTGACGACAGAGGGAGACCTGGCCTTGAACCAGGACCAGACGGCGGCCGACACGGTGCTCACCTTCGGCAGCGACGGCACGAATGAAACCCTGACATTCCGCAACACTCTCGATCGCTTCCAATTCAGCGACGATCTCAGCGTCATCGGAACGCTCTCCGGCTCCAGCATTGCGGCGTCGAACAACATCAGCTTCTTCAGCGGCCAGGGCAATGCCGGTACGCTCAACCATTACATCACGGCCGACCGCACCTGGACGCTCCCCGACGACTCAACCACCCTCGTCGGCACCGGAGCGACGCAGGAGCTGAAGAATAAGACCATCAATGTGAACAACAACACGATCTCCACGATCACAGGCGCGCTCATCTGGTTCCTGGATGGCGTGCAGGTTGTCGGCCCGGAGAAGGGTCCGACATTCATCCTGCCGTACGCTTTCACAGCGAATGACGTGGAGATCAAGGGAGTCGTCGGTCCGACGGGTGCAGCACTGATTATCGATATCAATGAAGAAGGCACCACCATCTTCTCGACACGACCCCAGATCAGTGATGGAGCCGAGACAGAAGCCGGTACGCACGCCTTCTCGGATACCTCTCTTGCCAAGGGCTCGGAGATTCACCTCGATGTCGATCAGATCGGTTCATCGCGCGCGGGCTCCGGCATCACCATCATGCTGATGGGAACGTTCGACATGTAAAGAGGCACAGTGAGGCGGCGCAAAAAAAGGTAGGGAGGGAAGGAGTCTTGACTTCTGTGAATCTTGAAACTCGAATAATTGGCCTCATAGAGAGGAATTTGCTTCGAAGAGGCGAATGAATTCGCCATTTGCTTCATCCGTTAGCCGCCGATTTAAATCGGCGGCTAACGGCAAACACGTCTCCGGAATTTATTCCGGCTCGCTTCTATGCTCACCAATATCCTTTTGATTCACAGACGGCTTTGGATATACTCACGCCCGTGGATCTTTCCCGGGTGCGAGCCTCTCTCGCTGCTGCTTACAGGATGCTTTCTCCGCAGAAACGGTGGGTACAGCCGGCAGTTCTTATCACAGTTCTGTTTCTTGCAGGGTGCGCGAACCGGTGGAGAGGGGACCTCTCCCAAGGGGAGCTCTGGACGCTCGCTCTCAACGTTCCGCAATCGTCCTACCGCATTGGAGAGGCGGTTTCTTTCCAGATTGGCATTGTCGATCAGGCCGGAGAGACGGTCTGTGACGGGCTTCTGAGCATCAATGTCCGGGCACCGGATGGCAATACGACCATTCTCTCGTCCGAGGAGGGGACGGTCCGGAGAATCGAGCGGTGCGGTAATCGTGCGATCTCGGATACTGCCGATTACACCGCATCGTTTGTCGCACAAACCCTTGGCATCCACGTCGTCACTCTCACCGTCGATACTCCCGGTGGTCCGCAGTCGCTCGAACGAATGTTTGCGGTTTCGAACGATGCCGCATTCACACTTATCCGCAATGGGGCAACGCGCCTGTTTCCACAGGAGCAGTACGACATGCGTTTCACTCTTCGAGGCGCGTTGCCTTTCTCCGGCACTCTTATCGAAACAGTTCCGTTTCCTCTGCAGGTCGAGGGGTTTTCGACCGGTGCGACACTCCGCCCGAACGCAAATGGCCAAGAGATTCATTTCCCCGTTCGTGGAGAGGAAGCCAACGTATGGTATCGCTACGTGGTTCCCACCAAGAGCCCTGCCCTCCATGCACTCGGGCCCATACGCTTCCGTTCCTCCGCGGGCGACACCATTGTGCTGGAGGAGCAAGATTGGCTTCTTGCGGTGGATGCTGTTTCCAACAGCGGTATTTTGGTCTACAGCGAGTCTGCCACGAACCCCGGCGACCTGAATAATCGCCTCTACACCGACCCGACGACATCGGGTGCGCAGATCCTGTCCGTCGCAACGGACGGGCAAGCCATCCGTTTCGTGAAGGTTATGGCGTCTCCCACGCGTGAGGAGTTCATTGCGGTCCATCAAAAGGAAACCGGCCGGATGGACGTGCTCACCTGCACAGGGGGCTGCAACGCGGCAGGGGACTGGTCGCTGCGTGCGACCATGCCCAAAGTGGTGCTGACGCTTAGTGGAGGCCTTATGCGTGGGTTCGATGTGGCGTACGAACAGCTCTCGGGAGATGCAATCGTCGTCTTTGGGAGTGGCGGCATCACGACGGGCGGCGGCAATGTCCACTATTGCGTCTGGGACGGAACGAGCTGGACACCGTCGCCCGCCTGCGGCTCGACGTTCTCCCCGGACACCACGAATGACATCGATATGACGGGAGTCGGCGTGAACGGAAAGCCCGAGTGGGTCCGCCTCGTTGCTCGGGGACAACGCCTCACGAATTTTCGCAGCGACGAGATGCTCGTCGGCGTCTCCGATCACTTGAACGACCTGTTCCTGGCGCACTGGACGGGTTCCGCGTGGGACGACGAGAGCAACCCCGTGGATGACCTCACAAACACGAACGCCCAGAAGTTCGATCTTGCGTATGAAGAAACAACCGGGGCAGGCCTCGCGGTCGTGACTGATGACGGCGTTGCAAATTTACGGTACAGCATCTACACGACGAGTTGGGGCGGCATCCAAACGGATGGCCCTGCGAATAACAACGGGCAAACGTACAATGGATGGATAGACATGGCGAATGATCCGCTCAGTGACGATATTTCCGTTGTCGCAACCGATAGCGGCAATGACGTGGAGTTGTTTGTTTGGACGGGAGCCGGTTTTTCGGAAGGGACAGACGACATTTCAGCGGAGGCAACGGTCGGTCACGTGGCTGCGACTGCATGGACCCGTAACTCGCAGCGAGCATTGTACATGTGGACGGATGCGAGCGTCTTCACGAGCGATATGGAGTGCTGGACATCCGCTGGAGGATTTACATCCGTCGTCGCCGACGTCGGCAACCCGAACATCAGCAACGAAGATGACGTTGAGGACATGGCCATCGTCTCCTCTTGCAATAACAATCGAATGCTCCTCACCCGCCGCTCCATAGAGGCAACCGTCGGTGACGACATCCGTGCCCTGACGTACTCGGATGCCACCGGCTGCGCGGACGCCGACTGGGTCAGTATCGGGGAACTCCTCGATGTCAACGCGGAACAGGGGACCAGAACGAATACCGTTTCGCTCGTGCACCATTCCTCCTACGTTCCGTATTCCCCGTGGTCGCTCAACTGGCGGTTCTACGACGATGAAACAGTGGACGATCCCTCCACGGGTCTCAACGGTGCCGCGGAGAACGTGACGCCGACGAGCGTGGATTCGGAGGAATTCATTCGACTGCGCATGAATATGTCCGAGCGCGCCGGAGGAACGGGCCTGGATATTCGGAAGAAATTGCAGTACACGTCCGGCTGCAACCCGGATGCCGCCGGCGGGGAGGCGACCTGCACCTGGGTGGATGTTGGGGACACGGGCGAAACCTCTGCGGTGTGGCGCTATGCGACCGCAGCCGAAACCTGCACCGCTTGCACCGACGGCAATACCAGCACCACATCGAGTCTTACGGGGACAGACCAAACAGGGCCGGCAGTATTCTACGTCTCCGACAAGGACGCCGCGGCAGACCTTGATTTCGATCATTTCGAGACGAAGGTGGTGGAGATCGACTTTCCACTGAAGGCGGAGGACGTTGGATTGACCACGACCTACTATTTCCGCCTCTATGAGCCTGTGATCAGCAGCGTTGGCATGGATACCGGAATATTTCGCGAGCAGGATAACGACGGTGCCAATGACTGCGCCACAGCAGTGTGTACCTATCCCAGTTTGACGACGGCCACGGGTCCGCAAACAACCATCACAGGCACTGTCTACAGTGATGAAGGCACGTCCGTCATCGGCGCGAACATCACGGTCGCACTCTCCATCGATGGGGCAGCCGTTACCACGTCGGACGATACGGATGCGGGCGGCATGTACACGTTCTCTATCAATCAGCAGACAGGAGCGGTCCTCACGCTCTTCCTCAATGACGAAACAGAGGATGGCGTCCTCGTGTCGCTGGGGCAAGGCAACAACATGACGGGGATGACCATCTACCAAGACCACCTCATCGCCCGCTCGGAGAGCGGTGCATACACGATCACGAGTACCCACCTGAATACCTCGGACGGCACGGGCGACGACGATCTCTCGGCAATCTACTCCCTGGAGGCCTCCAATATCGTCACACTCGGGTTGAACAAAGAACTCTGGGTCTGGGTGGGTGACACGTACACACCCGGAGCGCGCATCAAGACGCACGATCTCTCCGTCTCCGGTTCCCTTGTTCTTGGCACGAACGGACTCGTCGTTTCCGGCTCGCTGATCGCACGCACCGGCACGCTTACAACCTCCACGGGAATCCTCCTGAACAGCAGGATGACATCAGAGACCCTCAGCCTCGGCACGAACGCAACGCAGAACCTGACGCTCGACAACGGCCTCATCGGCTATTGGAAGTTCGACGAGGGACGCGGAGCCACAGCCGCGAAGGATAGTTCCCAATACGGCAATCACGGTGTGTCCACGAACCTAGAGGTGGGCACGGATTGGTCCGCGTCCGTCCCGCCGCGAGTCCAATTTTACGATCCAAGTTCTCTTGATTTCGACGGAGTGGACGAGCACGTGCGAGTGACGAACAGCAGTGTGTTTAACTTTACAAGACCGGGGATTACAGTTGCAACGTGGTTCACCGCCGACACGCAAACGGATGAGGATAATAACTACTTCATCAGCAAGCCGAATACCTCGAGCACGGTCCAATGGGCATTATTGCTGCGAGATTTTGCCGCAGATAACCCCCAGGGGCTGACCTTCATCGTTGAAACGACCGGCGGTTTGACCGCTTTAGGCCCGAACGACAGTAACTTCTATACGGATGGCGCATGGCACCACGTAGCGGGCGTCTACGACGGTGTGACGCAATCTATCTATATAGATGGAGCGCTGGCCGCGTCCACCCCCAAGACGGGAACTATCGTGACGACAGGTGACATGGATTTGTTCTTCGGAACGTACAAAGAAGATACAACAACGCTCCCTGACAGGCACGATGGAAAAATTGATGACATCCGCATCTACAACCGCGCGCTCACTGCTTCGGAAATCAATGCTCTTTACAACGGCGGCAAATCGACCGGATCCGGGGTCTATGTCCTCGGGTCCAACCTCGACGTGAATGGCAATTTGAACATCTATAGCGCAGCGCTGGATGCCTCCGCCGGCAACTACAACGTCACACTCTCCGGTTCGGCAGCCCTCTACGGCGATTTCACGAAACGCAGCGGCACCTTCACGCTCGATGGCGGCGATCAGACGATTTCCGGTTCGACCGTCTTCCATAATTTTACGAAGACCGTGACATCAGCACAGACGCTCACGTTCGATCATACGTCTCGCCAGAGCATTTCGGGCGCTCTGACATTGAGAGGCGCAGCATCCAACCTCATGAGCCTGCGGACGACGAAGACGGGTTCTGCAAGCAACCTCCTCCTCGATGGGGACGGCGGTTCCCAAACCATCGATTTTCTCGATGTGCTCGACAGTGACGCGAGCGGAGGAGATGCACTTGTGTGTTCGGATGTTGCCGAGGAATGCACGGACAGCGGCCGCAACACGAACTGGGATTTCGGCGAGCCGCCGGGCGGACCCGCTGCCACAAAGCATTGGGGAAAAATCTGGTTGCCCATGTTCAGCTTCTGATACCACGTCGCTTTCTCACTGATAGAACAAAGATAACCGAATCGGTTAATGATCTATGGCTTGCGTGAAAGCTACGCGGTATTGATCGCAGATACTCAGAGTCCGGATTTGGGTATCATATTGAACCGGAATAGATATGAGAAAAAGCAGCAAGGAGGAATCATTTCTTCTGGTTCTTCGAATTTCCTCTTCCTCGAGGATTATTTCCTCTCCACGATGTTCCATCCTTCCATGATCCCATCGCAGAAAAAATCTTGCAGGAGAGTGGTATCGCCTTTCTTTTGGGCGATATTGAGAGCGGAGTAGTAGAGTCGCTTCCTTTCGGGCATGACTACCACAGGTGGCAGATTTTCCCGAAGAAGCATGGCATGCATCAGGAGCCGCCCGATGCGCCCATTCCCATCTGAGAAGGGGTGTATTTGCTCAAAGCGAGCGTGGACAGTTGTGACGTGCTCGATGACATCTCTGCGGTTTGGGCGCAGGTCCCTTGCCAGCTCCTCCATGAGATGCGGCACTTTGAGATAATTCGCCGTTGGAAGATCTGCTCCGACAATGCGGACACCGTGTCGGCGGTACGATCCGGCATCCGCGCGGATACCGTTCATGAGCATCCCATGAAGTTTCAGGATCAACTCCTCACCGAGAGGCTTTTTTGATGAGAGGTGTTCAAAGAGATACAGGAGCGCTGCCTGATGATTCTTTGCTTCCAGCTGCTCCGTAAGTGTCTTATCGGGAAGCGCGGCGTTCTGAAAGAGCACGGCGGCAGTCTCCGCCTGTGTGAGGGTGCTCCCCTCTATGGAGTTGGAGGTATAGGTGAGCACGAGCACGAACTGATCGCGGATATCGGGATTTCCCAGAATTGTCCGAAACACCTGCTTCATCTTTTTTGCCTTCCCCATCACGATTGCCTTCTTCGCTGCCAAGGCTTCCTCGGGAATCACCGTGAGACCCGTGTACTCTCGGTACAGTGCATCAATGCGCTCCTGCGCCTTCCTGTGGGGAGTGGATTTTCCGGTGATCCAACGGTTGAAGGCGACAAAGGAGACGCCGAGCGTGCGAGCCAGTTCAGTCTGGCTCAGCTCTGACAACTGTCGGATGGTCCGGAGTTTCTGGGGAATGGTCATGGCAAACGGGAAACTTTATAAAGTTTAGCAGATAGTACGTAATGTATAAAGTTTCGCAGAACCGCCGGCTGACGGTGCTTCAAGGAAAAGGAATCATTCCTTCCGGTTCTTCGAGTACTACTCTTCTGCTGTCCTCCGTTCCTGAATCTCCTCGAGATGTTAACGCCGTTAACATGGTACATTGAAGACGTTAGTTTTTTCGTAAATAGTTAACATGAAAAAAAGCGGCGAATAGGCTGGGATCGTTGCCTCTTCGCTGTCGTCCTTTTGCTCTTGCAGGAAGGGAAGGCGTACGCTACAATGTACGTATGAATAAGTTTATGACAGCAACAGAGGCGAGAAAGAACTTCTATGCGGTCATTGATGAGGCAGAGCACCCAGGGGTTGCTGTGGCTATTACCCATGAAGGCACTCCTAAGGTGGTTGTGATGTCCTTTGAGGAATATGAAGGATGGCAAGAGACAATGGAGATTATGTCTGACTCGGAGTTGGATAAGGAGCTTGAAGAGGCGGTAAAGGACATGAAGGCGGGAAAATTGCACAAGAATACCGTCAGCCTTAATACGACGAAAAAGAGGCTGAAGCTGTGAGTATGTACGCGCTTGAAGTAAAAACAAAGGCGGTGAAGCAGCTGGAATCTCTTCCAAAGAAAGATCAGAAGCGCGTACTGGCCGCCTTTGATGTTCTCAGAGAAAACCCAACCGCAGGGAAACAGCTTGAAGGTAAGTATAAGGGGCTCCGCTCTCTACGAGTTTGGCCGTATCGTATCATCTACGGTGTTGACCACAGCATTATCACGGTGACTGTGGTGAACGTGGCACACAGGAAGAATGTGTATAGATAGTGGCAGAAGAAAGTCGGCAGGAGCAAACTCTTCTGCTGTCCGCCGTTCCTCAATCTCCTCGAAGGGTGATGTTAACGCCGTTAACATGGCACGAGGGACAGGTCGCGGGGAATGGTCATGGCAAACGGGAAACTTTATTTATAAAGTTTCGCAGAACAGCCGGTTGTAAATGTTTACGGCTGAAACTGCAGTGAGCGTGTCAACGAACTTCCGTACGTTGAAACGGTCGCTGGTGACAGCATCTTGGCTTCCTTCATCAGCTTCTGCGCTTCTTGCGGTTCACCCTTCAGGAGCTTTCCGGCAGCCCACGTGATTTTTTGCAGTGCCTGATGTTCGAGACTGTCGTGAAGCGAGCGGAGCCCGTGTGCCAGGAGGATTGCCCGAAAGGAAGCGGCCGGTGCCTGTGGCGTGTACTCACCTGTACGGTGTGCAGAAATTTTGTGCAGGTTTTCATCAATTGCGTCGATGAGAAGGGGAAGGGCTTGCGTGGAAGCGTACTGTGCATAGCGGTGCAGCAGGACTGCCGCATCGGCTCGAGACAACGCTTTTTCGGGCAAGAGGTTCCCTACGGCGTCGGTTTGAATCATGTTCATGGAGAGTGCAAGCGTCAGGTATGGGTAAAACCACTTGCCTGCACTGACATCCGGCGCGAGCGGTTTTTGCTCTTGCTCGAAAAGATGGATGTTTCGTCGCTTGAGAATGAGAAATATCTTCACGAACTCGGCGTTGGTGACCTGTCTCTCGCCGTAAAAGAGAGAGGATTTTGGCGGACTATCAATGGCGCCGTTTTGGCGCGCGATTTCGACGTACGGCAGGTACCAGGCGCCATTCGGCACATCTGAAAACACTGTCGAATACGAAAAGGCCTCGATGTATTCCGGAGAAAATTCACTTGCCATCATGCGAACCGCCTCGGCGCGGTTCACCGGTTGGTTGGGGTGGAACCGTCCATCCGGATAACCCTTCAGGATGCCCTGGTCTGTGAGAGAAGTGATCGCCTCGTAAGCGGGATGCGTTTTCGGAACATCAAGGAAAGATTTTGCAGATGCGCCGAGTGGCAAGGCGGCTGTGCCCAGGAAAATCCATAACGGCAACCACAGGCGTATCGGGTGGAGGAGCATGGAGAATTAGGAAAGAAGTTCGCGCAAGTGTTCGTTGTCCGGAAGTGTGCCGGCCTCCCTCTTCTTCCACGCGCCGCGCAGCGTCTCCAAATATCCTTTCCTATTTTTCAATTGATCGAGAAAACTCTGAGCGAATTTCCCGAATGTGCTTTCCTTTGCATTTTTGGCCATTGCGAAGATGCATGTCACAAATGCGTCCTCCCCGCCTTTCACTTCCGTACGCAGTTCATCCTGTACCGTATTCATGATGTTTTCATCATCCAGCCCCGCGAGAAACTTGAGATCCTTGTCCGTTCCTGAGGGGAAATAATGATTGAGCCCTAGGCGTCGAAGAGAGCAGGGGAGCTGGAAGTCTGCGATAAGATCTGCCACGAGTGTCGCGAGTCCTCCTTCCGCATTGTGATCTTCTACAACGATCAGGTGTCCTGTTTCGAGCGCTGCTTGAATGACAGCCGATGCATCAAGTGGACGCACGCATGCTACGCTGAGGACACGCACTTGTATTTTTTCTTCTTTCAGCAAGCGATCCGCAGCTTTCACGGCATCGTGCACGGGAATTCCCGTTGCAATGATCGTTGCTTGATCTTTGGTGTCACCGCTGCCGCGAATAAGATCTGCTTTGCCATCAAAAACATACTCGGCACCGTAGATCAGCTTGCCGTTCGGTGATGACAATTGTTCGTGGCCGCTCCGTGGAGAAAAAACGTACACGCTTTCCTCGCCCTTCGCGATCAACTCCATTGCGCGTTCGGCGGCGGCGCCTGCTTGATTGCTGTCCGCGAGCATCCACACTTGCGTGTGGTGGAATGGAATATTCAGATAATTCTGTTCCTGGTGTGTTTCGCCATCTTCTCCGACGGAAAGCCCGCTGTGTGTGCAATCGTGCAGGACTGCGCAACGCGTGTGCGAAGAATTGATGTCGATGAGCCGTGCGTTTGCGCGCGCTTCATTTGTTCCAAACGCTGCGAATGTGTACGTGACAGGAAGCAGGCCGACTTGGCGCATGCCCGCCGCCATCATGTACATGTTTGCTTCCGCGACGCCAACGTTGATCACTCGATTGGGAAAGTCTTTGTGTACAAGATCGAATCCACCGGATGCAGCGAGGTCTGCATGCAGCACAACGATGCGGTCATCCACGGCCATCAAATTTTTCAAATGCGTTGCGCCGAAATCTTTGCGGGCCGCTCCTTTTGCATCCGTCAGAGTTCGCTTGTAATTCTTCGGAGTGCTCCACGAAAGAAGCAGATTCGTCTGCATTGCAGGTTTGGATGTATATCGCTTCTTTTCTTCCGTACGAAATGATTCGTAGGCCTTGATAGTTTCCTCGAAATTGGGAAGAGGCTCAATTGCTTTTGCAGCTTCTTCCTTGGAGAGGGGAGTGCCGTGGAAGTTTTTCGTGCCCGTGTTGGACCCTTCTTCCATGAGCGCTACTCCGTGTCCCATAGTGGTGTAGTAGCACATGAAGATTGGCTTTCCCTTGCCAATATATTGATCTGCAACTTCGAGGGCAGCAGCAACCTGAGCGGGATCATTTCCGTTCTGAACCTCGATGACCTGCCAACCGGTTGCAGATGCAATGGATGCAAAGTCACATGCAACAACTTTGGATGGCATGTCGCTTAGTTGAATATCATTGAAGTCTCCGTGCACGACCAAATTATCCAACTGAAGATGTGCAGCCAATCGAAACGCTTCCTGTACTTGACCTTCTTGGCTATCGCCATCGGCAAGAAGCACATCAACGATTCCGGGTTTCATCTGATATTTCAAACCGAATGCAGCACCCAACGCATTGCTCACACCTTTTCCAAGCGGTCCAGTCCCAAAGGGAATATCGCCGATGCTTGCTTCCACATGTCCCGGCAAACCATCCGGCTTGCGGAACGAATCGATGATTGCCTGCGGTGATGCCAATCGTTTGTCTTTTCCTTCTCGACCAAATAACCACTGAAGACCATATGCTAGCAATGAAAGATGTCCCGCACTGATGCGAAGTGGCTGATCGACTGCAGGATTTCTCTTCTTCGAAAGGAAATAGGCGAATGTGAAAGAAGAGAGCGGACCGCCGGGATGCCCCGACTGGTGTTCCGTGGGAGCGCGCACTGCCAAATGGCACATGATGGTATGTGCAGATTCGTATGCCTTTTGATCTTTTTCAGACAGCTTCTTTGTATCATGAGGGCCAATCCAGAGAGAATCGACTGTTTCGCTTGCTCCAAGGATTCTTTGCAAAGAAAGGGGGACAAGCTTCGGATCTTTGCCGATCAAGGATTCATAGGATGGTCTCTTGCTCATGCGGGGAAGAAATCGACTTTTAGTGTATGGGCAAAGAGAAGAGAGGTAAAGGAGGTCATCGTGTTGACATGCGGGCCTGACTCCTAATAATGTCGCCAACTTCTTTCCTTCAAACACTATGGGTTCACGCAATCTTAATGCAGTTCTCCATGATCATTCCAATGACTTGGACTGTCGTTTATCCACTATCCATGGACTCAGTTCCTTAGAACTCGAACAAACAGGAATTGCATACAAAGTTTCCAATCAGGCTCGGAAATTTAATCGCGAAATCCATGCCCGAAAAATTGGAGATGGTGAACTCGATCCACTCGAAGAACAGTTTGAAGAATAAATTCACCGAGTAACCACCAGGATCGCCTTCCGCCCGTTGCGGATGTCTTCTTTTGAGCCCGTCCAGTCGTGGATGGCGTCGTAGAGGACTTGTTGCGGATATTTGTAGCCTTCTCCGCGTTTTGTGCCGACATCGTTCGTGATGAAATTTTTGCCGTCGTAGCCGACAATGACGAGCATGTGGTACCAGGGGCCGAGACCGCTGTAGTACGGATTTCCAATGTCGCGTCCTGCCAGCGGAACGATGACCGGATTGCCGGCAGCAATTTGCTTCTTGATGTCATCGATCGTGATGTCGTAGTACACCGTTGCTTTGTGCCCGTAAAATTTCTGCGCAACGAGTCCCGTTTCTTCCGCTGTCGTATCGGCATGGAAGCCGAGTTCATTCACTTCGTAGTCCGCCATTTTTCGGATTTCCGCATCCATGATCTCAGGACTCATTGCTTCTCCTGTAAGGTAGTGGTGCACAAGAATCAATGACGATTCTTCACACGCTTCCTGGTAGGGCATGCCCCAATCACCCAAAGGCGCTTGTGATGCGAAAGGCACTTGAATGACAACGCGCGGTGGAAGCGCCGAAGCTACGGAACTGCTTGCTTGCGATTCGGTTTCTTCAATAGCCGCTCCTTGCGATGTTAGCGGGTCCTCCTTGGGCGTCGGCGGAGCTTTGTATACGATAGTGGGTTGCAAGTGGCCGTACACAAACCATGCCGTTCCGGAAAGGAGCACGGCGAGGAACAGAAGGGATGCCGATTTGCCTGAGAGCAAGCGCATGGAGAGAGTGTACTGCATGTTTCCTTTGACGTATGACCGAATGTCCTCTTACATCATTTTGGTATGCACGAAGATCTGCTCCCCATTATCCGGTTGCATGAAGAGTTATTGAGGATGCATCCGACTTTGCTTGGCGTACAGCAGCAGGTCATGCGATTGCTGCAGGAGCCAAACGATACGAACGTCTTGGTCGCATTGCGTGTGTATCTGTCCTCCATCAATGGCATAATGAAACGCATTATCTCAAATCCTAAAGCAGCACCGGCGTCCGGAGATCCTTAAATAAAGATGGCTCCCGGACTGTAATTCTTTCTGGAAGAACACGCGCAAATGCGTTACTATTTCGCCATGAAATTATTCCTCGATACAGCAAATACCGATTATGTTGCGGAGATCGCAGCGTGGGGAGTATTGGATGGCGTTACGACGAATCCCAGTCTTGTCGCGAAAGAGGGCACCCTTCGAGGTGTCTCAAGACAAGCGGATTTCAAAAAAGTAGTCTTAGAGATGTGCAAGCACGTCCCGTGTGTCAGCGCACAGGTGACATCGACGGATTTTGCAGGCATGAAAAAGGAAGGTGAGGAATATGCCAGCTGGCATAAGCACATCGTCGTGAAAGTTCCCATGACAACCGAAGGACTCAAAGCGTTGTCGTATTTCCGCTCCAAAGGAATCAAGACGAACACGACGCTTGTTTTTTCCGTTCCACAAGCCATCCTTGCAGCAAAAGCCGGAGCGAACATCATCAGTCCGTTTGTGGGAAGATTGGATGATGCCGGTGAAGACGGCATGAAATTAATCAAGGAGATAATGGAAGCATGGTCTCATTATGGTTTTGATTGCGAAGTGCTGGTCGCGTCCACACGGCACCCCGGGCATATCGTCGATGCAGCACGTTATGGAGCACATATCTGCACAATTCCGTACGATCTGTTCAAAAAACTTCCGGTGCATCCTCTTACAGATGCCGGGATCAAGAGATTTTTGGATGATTGGGAGAAAGTGAAGAAGTAGCCGTATTGAATACCGCAGAGCGGGTCTTCGACCCGCGATGCGAATATTGATCAACTCATCGCGCGTCGAAGACGCGCTCTTGTTAGTGTGGTAATCTGATGCCATGCAGCTAGGATTGATCGGTCTGGGAACAATGGGTGCGAATCTTGCGCGCAATGCTGCCAGAAATGGCGCAGATGTCTTCGTGTTCAATCGAACGTCAGAAAAAACGGATGCATTCATTAAAGACTATGCAAAAGAAGGCTCACTGGAAGCTGTCTATAGCCTCGCAGGTCTTTGCAAGACATTGAAATCACCACGGGTGATCATTCTGATGGTGAAAGCAGGGGATGCAGTGAATGCCTGCATCAGTGAAGTGCTTCCGCATCTTTCCAAGGGAGATATTTTGATCGACGGCGGCAACAGCCATTATCGGCACACAGAGCGTCGGCAAGAGGAATTGGAGCAGAAGGGGATTCACCTCCTCGGCATGGGTATCAGTGGTGGTGAAGTCGGCGCGTTGGAAGGACCCAGCATGATGCCGGGAGGGGACAAGTCTGCGTACGAAAAGATCGAGCCGCTCTTTATCAAGATGGCTGCAGACGATGGTTCGGCTTCGCTCACCACAGGCGGTGCTGGAGGAAAATGTTTCACGTACGTCGGTCCCGGTGGCAGCGGACATTATGTGAAGATGGTTCACAACGGCATCGAGTACGGCATCATGCAGTTGATCGCCGAGGCGTATCACGTTTTAAAAGTCGAAGGAGGACTTTCGAATGAGGATCTTGGGAAAATTTTTGCAGAATGGAGTGCAAGCGATGATTTGCGATCGTTCTTGATGGAGATCACGGCAAAAGTTTTCAAAAAGAAGGAATCAGGAAAATTTGTCTTGGATCAAATCAAAGACGCAGCGGGCCAGAAAGGAACGGGCAAATGGACGACGGATGCCGCTATGGAATACGGCGTTGCCGTTCCAACCATCACCGCAGCGGTGGATGCGCGCATCATGTCCTCCACCAAAGAATTTCGTGTGATGCGCAGCGGCATCGCTCCCGTTTCTGTGGAGGAAGATTCTCTGCCGAAAGAAGTTCTGCCCGATATCGTGCGCAGCGCATTGGAACTTTCGATCATCAACACGTACGCACAGGGCATGCAGATGCTCAGTGTCGCAAATGCGAAGGAAGATTGGCAGATGCAGACGAGTGAAGTGGCACGCATTTGGCGCGGTGGCTGCATCATCCGCTCTGCGATATTGGAGCACTACCAAAAAGCGTTCGAAGGCGACAAAGCTGCTTCGGAGCATTTGCGTGAACGTTGCAGTGGAGACCGTCAACTGGAATGGAGACACGTCGTCGCACTGGGTGCGGAACGCGGTATTCCATTACCTGCGATGTCTGCATCACTTTCGTATTACGATTCGTACCGCTCTGCATGGCTTCCGCAGAACCTCGTCCAAGCGCAGCGTGATTTCTTCGGGGCACACGGATATGAGAAATTGGATGAGGAAGGGAACTTCCATACGAATTGGAATCTTTAGAAATTGACAATGTACAACGCACAATGGACAACGAATTCATTGTCCATTGTCAGTTGTCCGTTGTACATTGTTAGTCATGATCTTCTGTCCTCTCCCCGGCAAGCCGCTCGTTACCCAAGGGTTTGGACAAAATCCCGATATGTACACGCCGTTCGGACTTGCAGGACACAACGGCATCGATTTTGGTGTACCGGAAGGAACCATCATTTATGCACCACACGACGGCATTGCAAAGGTTGTGGATGATGGAACGAATGGCTACGGACTCTCGGTGACCATCGAAGACAGCAAACGCCAGAGTGTGCTGGCACATCTTTCCAAAACCACGATCACGAACGGCCAAACGATTTATCAGGGTGATCCCATCGGAGAAAGCGGCAAAAGCGGCAACACCTCGGGTCCGCATTTGCATTGGACGTACAAGATTTTAAAGAACGGCGTCGTCCAAAACAAAGACAATGGGTTTGAAGGCGCCGTGGACGTCACGGAATTCACACGCCTGTGGTTGGATCAAGATCTGCACTTCGATGCCGAGTTTGCGGATACCGCTGCGGAGTATCTCTCGATGGCCTTCCCCGCGACGCAGTATTTGCAGAATCCGGCGAGGCATTCATAAGGAAAGTAGCTTTTTAGCTTCTTAGGCACAGACCTGTGTCTTGCTAAGAAGCTAAAAAGCTAAGAATCTGGCAAAAGCAAATGAACCAAGTTCTACAAAAAATAAAAGTGAATGCAGCAACATTCGTTTGTAAGAAATTCCTGCGGAGATCGTCAGAGGATGCAGCCCCCTCTTTTTTCCTTAGGGTATAAGAACTCTAAGCTGGAGAGGAAGAAGAGGGGGATTTGTTTCTGCATTCGTGTAAGAGTGAATGCTTTTCTGCGTCTCATCCTTGTATGGCAGCTTCCATCCTCACACATCGGCATGCATTCCTCACGGATATCGGCATCCCCAAAGTTCTGCTTCCGATCCTCTACACTACGGGAGTGTTTTTGAGCGTCGGCATTGGATTTGCCATAGCACTGGCATTTGCGAAGATTTGACCCTCGTACAAACCGCAGACAGGTTCGCTGTTGCGAGAATTGAACAGAAGATGAAAATATGTCTAGAGAAAGAGTGAAAAGGCTGATATTCTCATGCCCCTTTTCTTCTCTTTCCGAAGCCCATGAACCAGCAGAGCGACATCGAAAAAATCTTCAATGACGCGTACGAACAGTATGCAGACGCCATCTTCCGTCACTGCTACTTTCGTGTTTTTGATCGCGATCGTGCACGCGATTTGATGCAAGATGCATTTGTACGCACGTGGGAATATCTTCAGAAAGGTGAACAAATCGATAACATCCGCGCGTTTCTGTACCGCGTCGCAAACAACTTGGTCATCGATGATGTGCGCAAGAAAAAAGAGGCATCACTTGATTCCTTGATGGAGGCAGGCTTCAATCCCGGCTTCGATGGCAGCCAGGACATGAAAAACAAAGTGGATGAATGGAAGGTGCTCTCCACATTCAAGATGATCGAAAAGCATTACCGTGATGTGCTCATTATGCGCCATATTGATGGCCTTTCGCCTTCGGAAATTGCGGAGATCACGGGTGAATCCGCCAATGTCATTTCGGTGCGTCTGCACAGAGGCACGCAGCAGCTCCGTTCCCATTTAAAAGATGGATGACCTAAACGCTTTCTTCGGGACGGCGAAGAAAATCTCTCTGCGAACGGGAGAAAAGGCCTCCGTTTGGCAAAATCTCTTGGATTTCCAAAGGGGTGCGGCCGTAAGAAAGGCCGAAGATGTCCGTCATACAAAGCGAATGAGAAATATTCACCAATTCATACATGCAGCTCAGGGCATTCAAATGACAAATTCGGAAAGGAATGAATCTTTTGCTCGCATCGTGGCGGATCGTAAAAACAGTCGAACGGCGCGGACGGTGACGGAGATCTTCGATATCTATCTGCCACGTTTTCATTTTACGCCCGTCTTTGCATCCGTGCTCCTTCTCGCCATGACCGTAGGTGGAACAGTGAGTTACGCGGCAGAGAGCGCGCTCCCGGGAGAGTTTCTCTACGGCATCAAAGTGCATATCAATGAGCCGTTGGCCGGATCATTCAAGTTCACATCGGAGAGCAGAGCACGCTACGAAACAAGGCGCACCATCCGCCGTCTGGAAGAAGCGGAACATCTTGCGGTTCGATCGAATTTAAGCCGGGTGGCGGCGGCAACCATTTCGGATAAGGTGCGATGGCATTCGGCGAAGGTGCGCAAGAACATCGAATCCCTGCGGTCAGGAGGTTTTGCAGATGCAGCAGCAAGTTTGGATGCGGAACTCATGGCGTCCATCCAGGCGCATGAAAATATTCTTGTGCGCGTTGCTCTGTCACGACAAAATCTGAAAAATGAAATCGCCACCGTTCTTCGCGGAATGGAGATCGAAGAAGTCGTGACGATCGCCATAGCCGATGATGCGACGGAATCCCTTGCACTCACCCAAGAAACGTCGCTCATCGCCACTCGTGCCGCAAAGAGAGTGGACAATCACGCAGTGGAGCAGTTGCAGACGGCCAAAATGAAGATCGAGGAATCTCGTTCAGCGATCGAAAGCATGCGCAAAACCTCCGGCATGGACGCAGTGAACTTCTCTCTGGAAAAGATCGAGAATGCGAAAATGCAATTGAAGGAAGCGGAACTGTTACTCGCGGAAGGAAATGCGGAAGCATCGGTGCATCTTCGAAAATTTTCTTTGGCGGAAGCCGAGGAAGCGAAACTTCTTGTGAAAATAGAACATGACCTGCAGCAGAGCGGCGCTCCGGCAGAGAAGATGCAGATGAAGGGCGAAGAGAGCGCAGGTTTGAGAACAGGAGCAGAAGTTTCCATTGCAGCCGCAAAGGTTTCCGTTGCGCGTCTCAAAGAACTCCTGAAAACGACAGACGCGGCTCATACGTATTTTGAGGACGCTCGCAAGAAATTGCTGGTTGCGCAGAAAGCCCTGGAGAAGGCCGAGCGTGCGCTGCTGCTGGACCAATGGGAGGAGGCCGTTGCTTTGGCCAAGAAAGCGGAAGTGTCTGCACAACGCGTCATCGTGCGTTTGCAGGGAGAAGGCGAACTGAAATTCATGGATAAAGCCGATGTGGAGATCCTGAAGCCGAAATTCTGAGAAAGAACCTCAAAGCTTTCGCAGCAATTTTGCATATTGTCAACAAAAGACGAGGGCTTCACAGTTGCATCTTCACACGCTCTGGATGAGGATCTCGCAAATGGCGGAAACATGGCAGAAAATTCGGGTTCTCTTTCTGGTCGTGCTGCCCCTTGCAGCGGTGGTCGCTGCCATCGTCCTTTTTTGGAACCAATACGTGCACGCAAAGGACCTCCTGTTGCTCGCGCTCTTTTACGTGCCGACGACGCTTGGTGTGACGATTGGGTATCATCGCATGCTGACGCACCAGGGATTTGAGTCGAACCGTCTTGTGCGTCTTATGTTCCTCATTCTCGGATGCATGGCCTGCGAAGGAACGCCGCTAGACTGGGCTGCGACGCACATCAAACATCATGCGCATTCCGATGATGACGGAGATCCGCACAGTCCGCTCCATGGTTTCTGGCATGCGCACATGGGTTGGCTTTTTTCCAAGAAAAATTTCGCCGACGCAAAGACCTATGCGCCGCATCTTCTGGATGACCCCGTCACGATGTTTGTGGATAAATATTCCTGGGTTTGGTTTCTCCTGACCGTATCTCTTCCGTTTCTGCTCGGCGGATGGACCGGACTCATTTGGGGCGCGGGCGTGCGCATTTTCCTGACAACGCATGTTACCTGGAGCGTGAATTCGGTCTGCCACACGTTCGGCAAACGCGAATTTGAGACAACGGATGAGAGCAGGAATGAGTGGATCGTTGGGCTCCTGGCCTTCGGCGAAGGTTGGCACAACAACCATCATGCATTCCCGCGCAATGCGTTCCACGGACTCCGTTGGTGGCAAGTGGATTTTTCGGGGCTCCTCATCCGCGCACTGGAGCGCCTTGGGTTGATCTGGAATGTGCAGCGCGTCGCAGAGCCTATGCTGGAATCGCACAAGGTGAATGCGTTGAAGCGGTTTGATGCCGTCAAAACCATTCGCGCGCAGCTATTGGACATGCTGCATCACGCGCAGGAAGAAATCAGTCGCTTGCGACGCGAATACGGCAAAGTACCCATTACGCCGGAAGAAATCGATGAAACGGTGACGGCCTGTGAGTCCGCCTTGAAACGATTGGAGGAGATCCAAAAATCCGTTCTTGCCGCGCATCATGTTCGCAAACAGAAGTTGGATGCGTATGTTCGGGAAGTGCAACAGATGGTTGGAGCTTTAAAGGCTCGCGTGTCTCCTTCTCGGGTCTAGGTCTAGAGGACGCTCGTGCGAATTCAAGCTATCATGGGATCATGGCTGCCACTGGCACACGAACGCGCAATATTTTTGATCCTCATGTAAAAGAACCATTCAAGATCAGCCGCAGCAAGATCGAATTGTTTCTCGAGTGTTCACGCTGTTTCTATTTGGATAGGCGCTGCGGTATCGGCAGGCCATCCGGCCCCGCCTTTACGCTCAACATCGCAGTCGATGCACTTCTGAAAAAAGAATTCGATGTGCATCGGAAAAAGAGTGAAGCGCACCCACTCATGCATACCTATGGTGTCCATGCCGTTCCTTTCGCACACCCTGACCTTGCAACATGGCGTGATAACTTCAAAGGGATCCAATTCCTCCATGACGAATCAAATTTCATCATCACAGGTGCTGTGGATGATGTGTGGATCGATGATCGGAAAGAATTGATTGTGGTTGATTACAAAGCAACAAGCACTGCAGCGGACATCACACTGGATGGTCACTTTGGAAGCAAATACAAAAGACAGATGGAGGTCTATCAATGGCTCTATCGTCAGAATGGATTCCACGTCTCGGACACGGGATATTTTGTGTATGTGAATGCAGACAAAGACAAAGAAGCATTCGATAAAACTTTGGAGTTCTCCGTCCAACTCATAGCGTATACTGGCAACGCAGACTGGATTCCGGAGGCGCTGTCGGAGATGAAACTCTGCCTTGTGCGCGATCTGCCGCCTCCTGCGAATCCCGATTGCGAATGGTGTGCGTATCGGAGGGCGGCGGTGAAAAAGGAATCAGCCTCTTGACTAGCATTGGACAGCGGATGTTCCGTATACTGTTGCGGCCTCGTGGAGAGGTGGCTGAGTGGCCGAAAGCACCACACTGCTAATGTGGTATACGGGTAAAATCGTATCGAGGGTTCGAATCCCTCCCTCTCCGCCACGCGCTTCGCGAAGTGCGTGGCTCCGCCAGCTTTGTCTAAAGTTTCGCTATTTCTTTTGATTCAAATCCGTGCCTGGTGACTACGGTAAGCTGTTCACCGTTCAAGCGCCAGGTTTGTAAGATCACGCGCATCATGGCATCGCTGACGATGACGCAACCCATGCTTTCGTAACGGTCAGTCTCCGCAAACATGCGAGCACTGTTTCTGGTCGGATGAATGCCGTACGGACTGTTTTCCACTCCGTCGACGTACAAGCGAAGGAAAGCCCCGTCGATGTCTTTGTATTCTTTCGGGTTTGCAGCACCAAACGTCATGCGATCTCCCTTAAAGTGCAATGACTTTGCAACCCAGTTCCTGCTGGGGGTTTCTGCCCGATACCCTCTGCCAATGTAATGGACAAACGCTTTCTTGCCGGTGACGACCGGGAATTCCGTATACACACCGTCCGTATGTACCAAATATCCCATGTTTGCCTTCGTATCGACAAAGAAGGAGTCGCCTACTTCCGGCGCCCACGTCTGCACGGGAACAGACGTGACAAGTGTCAGTGGATTGGCCATGCCCAGTACCAAGCTGAAAACGGCGGAAGAGAGGAGTACCAAAGTGTGCTATTGTATGTTAATAGTAATAATTGTCAATGGTCTGGAATGGCTTAAATGAGCCTAAAAGCAGTCCTTCCGTGCCAATTGGCGTTTATTTTGATCAACTTATGTATACAGTGAAATGAGCATTGGTTCCAACAAGCCCAATTCATTGCCAGATGAGGGGATCTGCTTACAATTCATCGATGAAACGTCCTACGCATATTCCGGTCCTTCACAGCGACGACGGCCATTCCCCGGTCCTATCTGTCCTCAAACCTCTACCCGGTGAGCGAGTGCTGGATGTCACGTTGGGTCTGGGATCGCATGCGGAAGCTTTTCTCAAGGCTGTCGGTGCAACGGGGTTCCTCTGCGGTTTGGATACGGACAGCGATAATCTTTCCATCGCAAAAGATCGTCTGAAAGCCTACGAAAAACAGATCGATCTGCGACACGAAAACTTCCGATCCCTTCGTGAGGATTCCTTTCCACCGTTCGACATCATTTTTGCGGATTTGGGACTGAGTTCCCCGCACATTGATCGTCCCGAGAGGGGATTCTCCTTTCGCTTCGACGGCCCCTTGGATCTGCGCTTTGATCAAACGAAAGGCGCAACCGCTGCCGATTTTCTTCATGATGCCGCTGAAGATGACATTGCCGATGTTCTTTTTCGATACGGCGAGTTGAGAGAGAGCAGACGTCTTGCGAAGAGGCTGCATGACCGATCGATCAACGATGGGATTCGGACGACGTTCGATCTCAAGAAATGCATCGAGATTGCAGCAGGATATCGGGCTCCAAAAATACTGCCGCAAGTGTTCCAAGCGCTTCGCATTCACATCAATGGTGAACTGGGGGCACTGGAACATCTTCTGATAGTCGCTCCTCTTTTGCTCAAGACCGGCGGAAGATTCGGCGTCATCAGTTACCACTCACTCGAAGACCGCATGGTAAAACAGGCGTTCAAGCAGCGTGCCGAGCCCGATCGCGATCCCGTTCGCGGAGGAATCACGAAAGCCGCTCCGTTCGAGATTCTCACGAAAAAACCCGTCAAGCCTTCGGATGAGGAAGTACGGGCAAATCCTCGTTCCCGCAGCGCCGTTTTCCGCGCCATTCGTCGCATTTGAAATTTGCTTCTGTTACACTCCCTTTCGTTCTTGCTCGAATCCTTCTTCCCATCATCGGATATTCCGCACCGGCTGTCGCTGGGCAGACTGGTGAATCAAAGCACCGTGCTTTTGATGGTGTGCATCGGATCGCTCATTCTGTTCTTGGCATTGCTGATCCTGTTCCATGAAAACGCCAATGCGACGAAAGGGTATCGGCTGCGTTCACTGGAGCGAGAGCGGTCCCTTTTACTTTTGGAGCAAGAAGTGTTGAACATGCACATTGCCGAATCGCAATCCATGGTGAGTCTCCAGGAAGACAAATTGATTCAAGTGATGGTGCCCGTGCGAAATCCCAAGTTCACGCATGATGAATCTGCTGTAGCACTTACGAAATAGACGTAAGACATAAGACATAAGACTTACGATGTAGGTTCAATTTTGTAGTCTTGAGTCTTATGTCTTACGTCTTGCGTTTTACGTCTTCTTTAGACTACCCGTAATTGTACCGTGTTTATAAGCTGTTCATGCGCCTGTGCATCGGACACAATCACGACCCGGTCGCCCGTGTGTAAGAGCCCCGCCTCTTTAACGTGAGCCAGTGCTTGCAGAACGGTCTTCTCCGGATCTTTGTCGAGTTTCATTACGAAGGGGGCAACGGCGTACGACAGAGATAGTTTTCGCTGCGTTGCTTCATCATCGGTGAATGCGAGAACGGGAATGCGCGGTCGAAATTTCGCCAAGTCGCGCGCGGTTTGTCCGGTGCGCGTAAACGTAAGGAGAGCTTTTGCATTTGTGGACTCCGCCAAAGTGAACGCGGCTTCGGCGCGGGCCTGACGCTCCGATTGCACGGGTTCGGGTTGATTGATACGGAACACCGCCAAATGCTCCTCGGTGGCCCTCAGCACCTTGTCCATGGCTTCCAGTGCAAGCAGAGGATGCTTGCCTGCGGCGGTTTCACCCGAAAGCATCGTGGCATCTGTTTGCGTCATGGCTGCGTGCGCAATGTCGGTTACTTCCGCACGCGTGGGGATTGGCTGCGCGATCATGCTCTCCAACATGTGCGTCGCAATGATGACGGGCCTGCCGACTTCCCTGCAGCGTGCAACGATCTCATCTTGGATGACAGGCAAGCGCTCAAAGGGGAGCTCCGCACCCAAGTCGCCTCGTGCCACCATGATGGCGTCCGCCGCATGAACGATCTCCGCGATGTTCTCCACCGCTTGCTCCGTTTCTATCTTTGCGATGATTTCCATAGACCCCTTTTTCTTTTTGATGAATTCCCGCACAATTTCGACGTCATCACGATTGCGTATGAAAGAGAGAGCGACAAAGTCCATGTTTTCTTCTATGCCAAATTCAATGTCCTTCCAATCTTGCTCGGTGATGGAAGGCAAATCGACATCGGCGCCGGGCAAATTGATGTGCCTGCGGGATCCGATCTTCCCCGCGCCACGCGCTTTGGCGACGACGTCACCGTTCTTTTCCGTGCGCACGATGTCAAAAGCAATTTCTCCGTTATCGATCAAAATGCGATCGGTTTCCCGCACATCATTGGCAAACCCCGAGTAATTGACGAAAATGGTTTTCTTGGCCGAACGTTCGTTCGTTTCCGGGGAAAAGATCACTTCCTCGCCTTTGAGAATCTCGATGGGGTGATCGGTGTCGCCCGTGCGAATTTCGGCTCCTTTCGTATCCAAAATCGTTCCGATGCATATGCCCAGACCGCGACCGTGTTTTTCATTCCATGCGCGAATACGTTCCATCACTTGCAGATGCTGTTTGCGGTCGCCGTGGGAAAAGTTGATGCGAGCAATGTTCATGCCCGCACGCGCCAACGCATCAATCCCTTCGTCAGAATGGGAGGAGGGGCCAAGCGTGCAGATGATTTTTGTGAGTCTCATACGCCTTCGCGATAAGAATATCGCCTGATCGAGAGATAAATACGTTGCATCCGAAGCTGCGATATCGCTACGGCGCACGAGAGGAGGAAGTAATGCGTATTCGTGACAATCTGCCTTTTACTGCCACTTCATAGATACGGAAAAACCACGTATATTATGTCATTTTTACCCTGTTTTTACAAATAGTTGCAGAGAGACACAGGTCAAAAAACATGATATTATAGAGAGAAAATGAAACAAAAACCCCTATCACGCATCATCCTTTTCGGCTCTCTCGGCTTGTTTCTTGCCATGTTCCTTGCGCAGGTGGACGGTGTTTTTCGTGTGCTGCCAACAGGCGGCATCGGGCAGATTGCCTATGGCGCAGGTTCCTCTTCCTCTTCGGCGCAGAGTTCTGCCAAGCCTGCCGCCGTGTGCGGCAACAGAAACGTTGATGCAGGGGAGGAATGCGACGACGGCAAGGAGATCAACGGGGTGGGAAAATGCTCCAACGAATGCAAACTTCGCGTGTGCGGCGACGGAGAAATTGCGACGGAATTGAAGGAAGAATGCGAGCCGACCAAAATCGATGTGCAAGCGATTGATCCCGTGACGGGCGCAACGAAAACCGTGAAAGAATTTGCGAGGCCGTCATGCGGAACGTATTGCTTGCCGCCCGAGTGCAAGGAAACGAAATCCAGTACGGGAGCATTGGTGACGACGTGTTCGGGGGGCTGCCAATGGAAATTTCAAGATCGGTGCTCCGCGGAGGTTGTTCCCGTATCGGAAGAATTGCTCAAAAAAATCAAAGCAAAGGCTGCTTCCTCCATAGGATCATTTGTTTCCTCACAAAGCATTCTCTCCGGCGCAACAAAAATCGGAACCCAAGGCGCGGTGGACCAATCACTCTGCGGCAATGAAAAGGTGGATCAAGGCGAAGAGTGCGACAGCGGAAAGGGCAATTCCGATGCCACGCCCAATGTGTGTCGCACATCATGCTCCTTTCCCGTGTGCGGCGATGGCATCGTGGATGGGCTCTTCGGGGAATCATGCGATGACGGAGAGAAAAATTCCAACATCGAATCGGGCGCCTGTCGTTTGACTTGTTCGCCCGCCGTTTGCGGCGATGGGGTCATCGATACCGGCGAACAGTGCGATGGTGAAGAGGGTTGCAATGCAACCTGCGCGTTCGGGGATCCGTCGGGTTCCGCTTCGAACCCCGCATCGCCGTGCGGCAATGCGATTATCGATGAAAACGAGCAATGCGACGACGGAAATCCCATCGATGGAGACGGCTGCTCGTCCGTATGCGGTGTGGAGGCCGCGACGTGTGGCAATGGAATCATCGATGTCGGAGAAGAATGCGATCAAGGGTCTGAAAACTCAGATATCGAACCCGGCCGCTGTCGCACGACCTGCGCATCCCCCCGTTGCGGCGATGCCATTCTCGACAACGAGGAGGAATGTGACGATGGCAATGATCTTTCTACGGACAACTGCACCGTCATCTGTGAACTCCCCGTGTGCGGAGACGGATTCTTGCAAGAAGGAGAAGACTGCGACCTTGGACAAGAGAATAAGAATGAAACCGGCACCTGCAGCACGTTGTGTAAGATGATTGCGCTCGACGATGGCGCGAAGGGCGACAACACGGTGATTATTCTTGTACTTATCATCAGCAGCGTTCTTGGCACCATTGCAGGAATAACGGTCGGAGTGCGATGGATGGCACTTCGGTAAATGATTTTATTGAAATAAAAAAGCGCCACACTCTGTGACGCTTTTTTCAGAAGTCGAGACTAAAGGCGCTTCTTCTTCGATTTCCTTTTTGCCTTTGTCTTCTTCCTCTTCTTTGCTTTCTTTGCCATGAGAAGGAAGGGGGAAAGATTGGAAGTAATTGTACAATGAAATGAAAATTCGGAAAATATTTTTTGCGGCGTAAAAGAAAATATATGTCATCTTCGCATTTAACAAAAAAAGAATTTCAGCAAAAAAATTTACCAAAAATTTCTTTTTTTAAAAAATAATATGGAAATATTCCGATTATAATTTTTCTGTTTTTCATCTATGCACGGAAAATTATTTTCGCATCTCATATATTTTGAGAAAAAGAAAGCATCGCGGGACTATACAACCGGCAAATACTGTGATCTAAAATCTTGAGATTTTCCCTGGTCAGGAATCGTTCTCTCTGCAAATGTCTCCGCCATGCTGCTTCACACCTTCACCCCCGTCTTTTATTACCTCCTTCCGCTGCTCATCTTCGTCAATTCCATGGCGCTTGCCATTGCGGTCAACAGGGCATTGCGACCGCAGAAGCAAGAATGATTTCTCTCTCCCTTTTATGCTCACTCTCGTCTCTTGCACTATCTACTCCATTCCCGGTCGCAAGCTCCGTTCCATCCGTCGTCGGAAGTACGCGTATCCCAACGGTCGCGGTGAGCAAGCTCAGCGCAGAAAGATGAAGAAGACGTTTATGGTGCTCTTTATTAAGAATGAGAGTGGAGTTCCCGCAGTTCTTCCATAGGGTAGAGTCCGCAGAGAGGCCAAAACACATTTGCTGATCGCACGGTTCTGGTACGATTCTTTCGTGCCCCCGTAGCTCAGTGGATAGAGCAGCCCCGCGCCTAACGCGGGGTTGGCTGTTGCTTCGATGAGGCATTCCTAATTTGCCATTCTTCATACATAATTTAAATACGCCCCCGTAGCTCAGTGGATAGAGCAGCCCCGCGCCTAACGCGGGGTTGGCTGTTGCTTCGATGAGGCATTCCTAATTTGCCATTCTTCATACATAATTTAAATACGCCCCCGTAGCTCAGTGGATAGAGCAGTAGGTTTCTAACCTATTGGCCGCAGGTTCAATTCCTGCCGGGGGTACCATCTTATGAAAAAAATTGGTGTTTATATTTTACAGGGATCGAGGTTCTACGTTGGGAGTACGACGGATCTTGAACGTAGGCTAGTACAGCATGCACATGGCCATACCCACACAACCAAAAGAATCGGCAATTGGACTTTGCGAAAATTTATACCCTGTAATTCAATAGCTGAAGCCAAGCTACTGGAGAAACGTATTAAAAACTCCAAAAACGTTTCTCGGTGGTTAGAGCAGGCCCGCGTTTAGCGCGGGGTTGGCCGCAGGTTCAATTCCTGCCGGGGGTACCATTCGGCTTTTCATTGAGGTCTTTCTGCAGCCTTACCTTGGTTCAGCGAAGCGTTTTATGGTATACTTTCTTAGATATGGACAATGCCTTTCCAGAGCCAACAGAGGAGCCATCGGCAGAGGTGCCAAAGCCGACACTCTCCCCGGAGCATGATGTAGACGAAAACAAAGACATCGCCGCCTTCAGCTATTTGTGGGTGATGTCCGTCGTCGTGTTTTTCTTGAAAAAAGATTCTCCATTCGTCCGCTTTCATGCAAAGCAGGCGATGATCCTGTTCGGGCTCACCGTGCTTATCTGGTTCATTCCATTTGATTACTTCTCCCGCTTTCTGGAATTGATCGTGCTCGCGGGCATGGTCATTGGCTTCATCAATGCTGCGCAGGGCAAGAAGAAGGATGTTCCGTTCGTCGGGCCTCTTTCCAGAGGAGAGAAGACGCTTAAAGGGACGTGGCATGATTTGGTACATGCAGTCGCGCAACTGGTGACTGCGCTTAAAAAGTTTTTCAAGCGTGCAGGCAAAGTTGCGAAAGCGGTTGAAAAAGAACACATCGCACCAAATCCGCCTTCTCCCCCAACCATATGAAATTCAAACGCATCATGTTGAAACTTTCCGGCGAAGTGTTTTCCGGAGAACATGAGTACGGCATCCACCGAAAGGCATTCTTGGATACTGCAAAACAAATCATGGAAGTTTCGAAGAAGGGCATCGAGCTTGTGATTGTCGTTGGCGGAGGAAATATTTGGCGCTACCGCGATACAAAGGAAAACGGCATCGAGCGGACGGTTTCGGATGCCATGGGCATGCTGGCGACCGTTATGAACAGCGTTGCACTCCAGGCTGCATTGGATTCCTTGGGAGCCGAAACACGTGTGCTCTCCGCCATCAACATGCCGCAACTTGCGGAGCCTTTCATTAAACGTCGTGCGCTCCGTCACTTGGACAAAGGAAGAATTGTGATTTGCGCAGGTGGCACAGGAAATCCCTACTTCACGACGGATTCCGCCGCCGCGCTCCGTGCACTGGAACTTTCGTGCGATGTCGTTCTCAAAGCCACAAACGTAGATGGCATCTACGATAAAGACCCGAATAAGCACAAGGACGCGGTAAAATATGATTCTGTGACGTACAAAGAAGCATTGGAGAAGCATCTGGAAATCATGGATCAAGCGGCATTCAGCCTTTGTCAGGATCAAAACCTGCCGATCATCGTTTTTAACTTTTTGAAGCAGGGCTCCTTGCTGAAAGCGGCTCTTGGTGAGAAAATAGGCACTCACGTCCACGGATAATTTCTCCTCTCTCTTATGAACAATCCTCGCGTCGCACAATTTCGCGCATCAGCAGAAAGCGTTCTGCACTATTTACTGAACGAGTATGCAAAATTGCAAACAGGCAGAGCCAACGCGGCGTTGATCGAAAACGTTGACGTGGAAGCATACGGGCAGAGACAACCGCTCAAATCCCTTGCGGGCATCAGCGTGACGGATGCGCGGTCCATTGCAGTGCAGCCGTGGGACAGATCTGTGCTGGCAAACGTGGAAAAAGCGCTGCAAGCGGCCAATGTTGGAGCAAATCCCGTGAACGATGGAGTACTCATTCGTTTGAATTTTCAGCCAATGACGGAGGAGCGGAGAGTACAGCTCTCCAAAGTGGTGCATCAACTGGCGGAGGAAGCACGTATTTCCATACGCAAGAACCGCCAGGAAGCGCACGATGCCATCAAGCCGGAAAAGGATGAAGATGTCCGTGAAACGCTCTTGGAACAGCTGCAGAAAGACGTGGATGAGTTCAACGCGAAGATTGCGGAAACGGCGAAGAAGAAGGAGCAGGAGATTATGACCATATAGGTACCATATAATGACCAATGACCAGATCCCAATGACCAAGATAGTGTTGGTCATTGGTCATTGCGTCATTGGTCATTTATTCATGTTACAATTATTTCATGAATAAAAGACCAATTATCGCAGTCCTTTCTTTCCCCGGCAACAACTGTGAAGTGGAGTCCCTGCGTGCCATCAAAGACAGCGGAATGGAGGCACGCTTTTTCCGGTGGAATGATGATCGATCGAAGTTAAAAGATGTCGATGGCTATTTTGTACCCGGGGGATTTTCCTACGAAGACCGCGGCAGGAGTGGCATGGTGGCAGCACGTGATTCTTTGATGCAATTTCTCCATGAGGAATCCACCGCAGGCAAAGCAATCATCGGCAACTGCAATGGAGCACAGATCCTTGTCGAAAGCGGTTTGATTCCGCTGGATGCCGGTCTTCGCATGTGTTTGGCACGCAATGTCATAGAAACCGAGAGGGGATCGGAGGCGGTGGGTTTCCTCAATGAATGGGTATGGATCAAGCGAACATGCAAGCCGGGGCGCTGTGCGACTGCCTTTTTTGAGGGCATCATGCATCTTCCCATGGCGCACGGTGAAGGACGATTCACGACCAAAGATAAGGACATGATCGATGAGCTGAAGAAGAATGATCAAATTGCATTTTCGTACTGTGATGCGGAGGGGAATGTATCCACAGATCCCATCGTGACACCGAACGGGTCTCTGTTTGCCATCGCGGGCATCTGCAATCCTGCGGGCAATGTTGTTGCGCTTATGCCGCACCCGGAACGGACTCCTGGAGGAAAACCGTATTTTGATTCACTAAAACAGTGGTTCTCAACTCCTCGAAGAGGAGCGGCCATACCTGGCCGCGACTCGCGGGCAAGTATGCCCGCTCCTCAGGGGAAATATTCACTAGGAAACAGAAAATCGAAATCCACTGAAATCTTTATCGACACGATCATCGTGAATAATGAGGAACGCACGGTGGAACAGGCTGCCAAGAGGATTGCTCCCCGCTTAAAGCTCAAGCAGTGGAAATACATTTCTCTACAGAGCGATGCGCTCGATTATATTTTCTCCAATATTGCCGTCTTTAATCCGAACAAAGAACGCGCATTCATCAAAAAAGATGGCAAAGTGCTCCGTTGGAATGCACAGCAGAAGAAAGCAGAAGTATCTGATGCAGATGCCTTCGAAGGCATCTCTTTACTGCGGCGCGATGTTCCTGATACGGGAGCAGGAAGTTTTGGCCACGGAAGCGAGACGGGAGTGTGTTACACCATGCATAACGTATCGGAATCTGATCTCGCGAAAGCAGAGCTTCTGGAAATCTTCGCAAACCCGCATGCCAGCACACTGGAAAGAATGCACTAAGGCGAATAAATTCGCCCTCATTCATCGCGTTACCCCGGCACTTAAGTGCCGGGGTAACGCTCCAAGAAGTAATGGAATTTATTCCATTGAAATACATGAAAACTAGAAGTATAAGACTGTTGGCTCATAATGTCCGCTCTCTCTGGAATGTCGGTTCCTTCTTTCGCACTGCGGATGCTATGAACGTGGAGAGGATGTATTTAACGGGGTACACAGGCACTCCGCCTCGCAAGGAGATCACAAAGACCGCATTGGGCGCAGAAGAATTTATCCCATGGGAGAAGTTTGAGGACCCTGTCCCTATACTTCTGGAACTCAAAAAAGAAGGCTGGCAACTGGTAGCGCTGGAACTGACAGCGGATGCTAAGGAAATCGAATCATTTCAACCGCATGAGAAAATATGCTTGATTGTCGGTCATGAGCTGATAGGCGTTCCGGAGAATGTGCTTTCGATAGTCGACGAAACCGTCATGATCCCGATGCTTGGTAAAAAGGAATCGTTGAACGTGGCTGTGGCAGCGGGAATCGCTCTGCATCAACTGCGATCTATTTCTCCTCGGAAAGGTACTTAAAGGCTTGTGCACCCAGTATGCCGCCGAGCAGCGGTCCCAGGATGTACATGACATTCAGTGAGCCAATGCCGATGGCCACTGCCGGGTTGATGACCCCGTTGCTCATAGCAGATGCCAAGTAAATGCCAAGCAATAAAGATCCACCGATCACCAAGCCGGACGTTGCCGGTTGCACTTTCTTGTAGACAACGGAGCAGACGCCAAAGGCAAGGATAAAGGCACCTACTGCTTCCGCAAGACCAACATTCAAACTGGTTGTCGCAGTGACGCGGACAACTTCTCCTGTGACCAAACGTCCCAAGACCATTGCGGCGACACCACCAACGCACTGTGAGATGATGTAGAGGAGTCCATCCTGCACCGAAATTTTCTTGACGCTCATGAGCCCAAGCGTGACTGCCGGGTTCAAGTGCGCTCCACTCACGTGACCCACGGTGTAGACGAAGAGTCCCAGGACGAGTGCAGCAGCGACCGGCGTTGCCAATGGCATCGTGAACCCGATACTGAGCCAGACGGCCAGCGTGAGTGCAAATGCACCAAGGACTTCTGCCAAATATTTCTGAACGTGAAGATTCTTCATGAGGGGAGGGGAGGAATTATTTAGCATGATACCGCTGATTTTCTTCAAAAAACCCGACTGTGCTTTACAGATGAAGAAAACCGAATGCTTGTTTATATGCAATCGAGCGGATCGACGTCTGTCACTATCTGTTTTCCTTCAAGAGGAATATCCAGGAAGCCCTTACGTAAGCCGCGAACAAGGACATGCCATTCTTTGCCTCCACTCATGAGCGTGGGACCGAAGCTGACCTTCACGTGGCTCTGATTTTGGTCTTTGGCTTTTAGCAAAATAGATGCAGCGAGTGCTTCCGCATCGTGTTTCGGCTGATTCCCTCGCACGATGTAGCGAATCATGGAAACAGCGGGCGGGTAACCCGTATGCAGGCGGAGTCGCAGTTCTTGTTCCAAATATGGTTCCACTTCGTGACGGGAAGCACGGAGTATTTCTTCGGCTTCGGGCCGAAACGTTTGAATAATCACTTCACCGGGTTTGGATCGTCCGCTTCTGCCAACAAGTTGTGTGAGCAACTGGAATACTCGCTCACCGGCGCGGAAGTGAGGGAGGGAAAGACCAACATCTGCCAGCACCACTGCTGCGAGTGTGACATTCGGGAGATCCAGTCCTTTCACGACCGATTGTGTGCCGAGCAAAATATCGGCATCACCGCGTTTCATGGTATCCAGAAGTTCGCGCATCTCTTCCGGCTTTGTGAGTGTGTCACTGTCTGCACGGAGGATTCTGGCTTTGGGAAAGAGCTTCGCGACAATGTGTTCGATGCGCTGCGTGCCTGCTCCCACTGCTCTTAAATTTGGCGATTTGCAGTGCGGACACATGCTCGGAGCCTGTGCAGTGAGCCCTGTGCTGTGATCGACAAGAATTTGTGATCCATCGCGGCGCTCATGGACCGTGAAAGGCAATTGCGATTCAGGAGACACAACTCTGCGTCTGCAGTTGAGGCAGAGGAGCGCTGTCGCAATGCCACGCCGATTTAAAAATAAAACTGATTGCTCTTTTCGTTCGAGCCGTTCCTCCATTGCTTTAATGAGTGGAGGAGAAAAAGGATAGAGCTGTCCGAAACTCACATCTGCAAGATCGATAATCCGAACACTCGGAAGCGGCTGATTTTTGTAGCGCTCGGGAAGTCTGGCCAGATGATAGAGTCCTGCTTTTGCACGAGACCAGGACTCTAACGATGGCGTTGCAGAGCCAAGAACAAGGCGTGCTTTGGAAAACCTGCACAGTGCCTCTGCCGTTTCCCGTGCGTGATACCGCGGTGTTTGCTCGTTCTTGTATGTCCACTCATGCTCTTCATCCAAGATCACAAGACCAAGGTGTTGAAGCGACGCGAACAGTGCACTGCGTGAACCAATGACGAGTGAAATTGCTCCACGATGAATGTTCTTCCAAATTTCTCTTCGCTCTGTCGGAGTGAGTTTGCTATGCACGACTGCAATGCGTTCGGCATTGAGTAACCTGCGAAAGCGATCGATGCAGTTTTCTGTGAGCAGAATTTCCGGAACCAGAAGAATTGCCTGCTTTCCCTCGCGAATAGTATCGGCAATCAACTTTGCGTAGACTTCTGTTTTTCCACTTCCGGTGATACCAAAGAGAAGTGATGGCAGCTGCTGAGAGCGAATACTGTCGTACGCATTCTGCTGCAACTCTGTGAGCGTTGGCTCCGTGATCTTTATGGATGGCAGTGTTTGGTCCACTTCTTCTCGCTTTTTTATTTGGCTCACAAATCCGCGTTCCTCCAGAGTTTTGAGAGTCGTGAGCGTGGCTCCTGTTTCTTCTTGAATAGTCGCTGCAGTCACTGCATCCGAGCTTTCCAAAAATTCGAGCACGGCTATCTGTTTCTTACCTTTTATCTGATCGATGCTTTTTGTATTCGAGAGTTTCCACAGCGTCACAACTTTCGGAAGCAGGGCTGCCCAAGGAGGGGAGGGGAGCCAGACAGACAACGCTGCGCGAACCGTGCAGCAGTAATAGTCCGCCATCCAACGAACAGTTTTGATCTGCGATTCTGTCAGCAGGGGGCTCTCTCCAAAAATTTCTTTGATGGACTTTACATCGTATTCTTCTTTCTCATGATCCTGCAAAACATCCAACACGATGCCATCCACAATTTTATTGCGAAGCGGAACTTGCACAAAACTTCCGGGCTTCACAGAAAGGTTCCCGGGGTCGTACGTTAAACCCGATCCTATTCCCTGCGAGCGCGAAACTGTAAGGACGGTGCAGCGCATGAATGAATCTTATACCAATCAGCAAAAATGTCGTTTATACTTCGAATACATCATCGGGGCGTAGCTCAGTTGGCTAGAGCGCCTGGTTTGGGACCAGGAGGCCGCGAGTTCAAGTCCCGCCGCCCCGACCAGATTTACCCACTTTATCGAATGAAAACCTACCGCTACTACGATGTTCTGCTCGGCGCATTCGTCGCCGTCCTGCTCATCAGCAATATCGCTTCCTCTGCAAAAATTGTGGATTGGGGAGTATCAATCTGGGTACTGCCACTGGCATTTGATGCCGGAACATTGCTTTTTCCTTTAAGTTACATCTTCGCGGATGTGCTCACAGAAGTGTACGGATTCGCGCGAGCACGCAGAGTGATTTGGGTCGGCTTTGCTGCATCGCTTCTGATGAGCATCACACTAGGCATCGTCGGATGGATGCCGGGCGAAGCCATGTGGCTGGACTACGCAGGGGATGATGCATTTGCCGCCATCTTGGGCGGAATAAGCTCCGGCGGCATCATCATCGCGAGTCTCTCTGCATATTTTGTCGGCGAGTTTGCGAACTCCGTTGTCTTGGCAAAGATGAAAGTGATTCAAAAAGGAAAGCAGCTTTGGATACGTACCATCGGATCCACGCTGATTGGTCAGGGTTTGGACACAGTCGCATTCATCACGATTGCATGTGCCTTCGGAGTGTTCCCATGGGAAATCGCGGTAAGTCTGATTGTCTCCAATTACATTTTCAAAGTTGCGATAGAAGTGCTCTTCACGCCTGTCACCTACGGCATCGTGTCCTTCTTGAAGAAATCCGAACAAGAAGACCACTACGATACGCACACGTCGTTCAATCCGTTGAGTATCCGGATGTAAATCCTGTGCGCATCCTTTATACTGTGCGTCTATGTTGACCATCCGAAACATGTCGCTTTTGCCTTTGGCACTGCTTTTAGTGGGCACAATGAGCATTCTTGGCTGCACTTCAGATATTGAAATTCCTACGAACGAACAAGAGACTGAATCTTCTTCGACCGCATCCGCATCAGATACCGGTGGTTTTGTGAAACAAGAAGTGATGGATGGACGATCGATCACTCTTCCAGAAGGATTGGAAATAAAACTGTTTGCCACGGGTCTCGGAAAGCCGCGTTTTTTCGATGTTGCGGATGACGGAACGGTGTACGTCACGGACATCACCGGAAATATTTTTGTGCTGAAAGATGAAGACGGCGATGGTGTTTCCGATCGTAAAAATTATTTGGATGAAGGCCTGCGCAGTCCGCATGGAATCGATTGGTATGAAGGGGATCTTTACGTGGGAGAAGAACATCAAGTCGTCGTGTATCGAAATGTGCATGTGGATGGCACGTATCTGGAGAAGGAAATCCTCGTGCGCGGACTCCCTTCGGGCGGCGGTCATGTAACGCGCACCGTACAGATTCATGATGGCAAACTCTATGTTTCCGTCGGCAGCAGCTGCAACCTCTGCGAGGAATCAAACGAAAAACGCGCCGCAATCCTTCGCTATAACCTGCATGGAACAGGCGAACAGGTCATCGCAAAAGGATTACGGAATGCCGTCGGTTTTGTCTTTGAAGATGATCAGCTTTGGGCGACGGACAATGGGCGCGACTTGATAGGGGATGGTGTCCCGCCGGAAGAAATCGATGTCGTGGAAGAAGGCAAACATTATGGGTGGCCGTACTGCCATGGCAATGGCATCGCGGGACCGGAGTATCCTGGGCGTGCGGAGTTCTGCGAGAATGAAACAGAGGATCCGACGTACGTCATGCAAGCGCACTCAGCACCGCTCGGACTCACATTTGCTCCCGGAAGCAGCAATCTCCCTCGCATGTATCGCAATGGATTATTTGTCGCACTGCATGGCTCATGGAATCGCAGTGTGCCGACGGGTTACAAAATCATTTGGTTTGATACATCGGAACGTGATCCCAAGCCGCAAGATTTCATCACAGGATGGCTTCTGCCCGATGGAAGCAGTTGGGGACGGCCGGTTGGGGTCGGATTTACGGCAAAAGGAGAAATGCTGATTTCGGATGACAAGGCAGGTGTACTGTATGTGGTCAGAACTGCAGAGTAAGCCCCTGTGACGGCGTAAATAGTTACAGAGATTCTCTCGTTTTACACCCTTGCTTTCCGAGGCTTCGTTTCTATAATGCTCTATCAATTATGGTATTTTCGGATGCAAGCATCCGCAGAGCAGATGGAACCGAGTGGACGGTGCGTGGCACGTTAGAAGCTCTCAAAACCGCCATCTGGCGGAGGAGACCAGTGCTCGGCAGTATTATGGAGAAACACGGCGGCAAGAACCTTTTCACATACTCACGTGATTTCTTGGATGTGAACCCAAGCCCGGGGCTCGATGAACGCAAACCCGAACTTATTTCCATAGTGCGCGAACTGGTTGCGGAGCGCTTGGATGAAAACGTAGCGGATTCCGTAGCACGACAACTGGAAAAGCGGCCTCTTGTTTCCACCACGGACCATCACGGCCCCATCCAGCATCCGTTCTTCCTCAATGCGAACATCATCTCGGCTTTGCCGTACAAAGAAGCTCGCGACGAAACTTTGCAAAACCTCGTCGTCTTTTCCTTTTCGAGTACTTCCTTAAACAATGCATCCACTTTCGCGCGCGGTCTGCTGTTCCACGGAGGCATGAATGGCTCCCGGAATCTGATAAAATTGCCCATCTTCTTGGACAGAGAAAAAATGTCCGTGGTGTATGCCACTCGCCCTTTTACCAGCGAAGATCTGGATCGCGCGCATGCGGAATTGGACAAAAAAGTACAGACCAATCAGGTGACTGCCAAGCGAGCGTACAAAGTTCACGCCATTCTACAAACGCACTTTGGAGCGGAGAATGTCCTGCAAGCGGACGATGCCAACCAGCAATTCACGAAAATCAATTACATGCTCTGGCCGACGCTCTTTCGGAATGCACAGGACGTGCCAAACCTGATTTACGTTGATATCGAATCGGTGGTGCGCCGGTTGCTGCTCCGGCATCATTTAACAAAGAATACCCTCATTTATAGGATGATGTTCGACCCGGCAGCACGGACGCTCTTTTTGAAATATTTCAATAATCTTCATGGCGCATTTTCGCTCGAGAATAAATCCGGAAGCGTTTTATTCTGGGGCATAGATGCTCAGGGACACCGTGTCCGTTTGATGTTACACGATGCTGCGTTGCAATCCGAAGACGGGGTGTTGCGCTTCGAGCTGACGCCGGAAGCAATAAGCGATGCATTGCGAAACCGCAAGATGTATCCGAGCATGGCACTCTGCTATCTTATGATTTCCCTCTATTACGGCATGAAGTGCCTGGGTGGTTTTTGCCAAGTGCATGACCTCACGGTGATTAAGGATGCGTGGGGTCAGTTGCTTACGGATCTTGGCGAAACCAAAGAGGCGGAAGCTCTCGCCCCCGTTCAAACGAAGGAATTGGGCGGCGATGGACTCGTCTTGGCGTATACCAAAACACGGGAAGACGATATCGTGCCGGCCACCGGCATAGACATGATTCTGGAGGAAGAATGCGATACGTCCTACGAGCATTTTTTGGCGCTGAGCAAGACTGTTACGCTGGAAGAAATGATGCAACCGATGTTGCCCGAGATGTACACGGTTCTCTATTCAGCAGAAGAACGCGACCCCGTCCTTTCCTGCCTGCTGCCCGATCAAATTGGAAAGGCGACAGGCTTGCAGCAAAAAATCATGGAAACGGTCGTAAGGGCTTGATCGCAAAAGCACCCGGGGGATATATTGATCGGTTTTTCTATGCTACAATTCCGTCTCGTGAAAAAAGGGCGAAACATCCTCGGCGAAGACCTGGCAAAGATGCTCAAAGGCGGTGTCATTATGGATGTGGTCACAGCCAAGCAAGCGAGGATCGCAGAGAAGGCAGGAGCATGCGCTGTTATGGCCCTAGAGCGCGTTCCCAGCGACATTCGCGCCCAAGGGGGAGTGGCACGCATGAGTGATCCTAAGCTGATCAAAGAGATTCAAAAAGCAGTCTCTATTCCCGTGATGGCAAAAGTGCGTATCGGCCACACGGCGGAAGCAAGAATTTTGGAGTCACTCAATATTGATTTTATCGATGAGTCCGAAGTGCTGACGCCTGCGGATCCGTTTGATCATGTCGCTAAAAAAGATTTTAAGATTCCGTTTGTCTGCGGCGCGACGAATCTTGGTGAAGCTCTAAGAAGAATTGATGAAGGTGCCGCGATGATCCGCACGAAAGGCGAAGCGGGCACAGGCAATGTTGTCGAAGCTGTCCGGCATTTGAAGTTGATCAATCGAGAGATCGCAGCGCTCAAAAAAATGTCCGCGACGCAATTGGCTGCCTATGCGAAGAAAGAAAGAGCATCGCTCGATCTTGTGAAGAAAGTGAAAGACTTGCAGCGACTCCCCGTCGTGACATTTGTCGCCGGAGGAATCGCAACGCCTGCGGATGCAGCGCTTTTGATGCAATTGGGCGCAGAAGGCGTCTTCGTGGGCTCAGGAATATTCAAATCAAAAGATCCTGCAAAATTTGCGCATGCGATAGTTCAGGCGACCGTGCACTACAAAGATGCGAATGTCCTTGCCAAAGTCAGCACAGGTCTGGGACTGGCAATGCCGGGGCTGGAAATATCGACATTACCTGCCAGGATGCAGGAAAGAGGACTCTAGCAAAGTGCCAAGTGCCAGGTTCGAAGTGCCAAGGAAATACTTGGCACATGGCACTTCGCCCTTGGCACTTTTATAAATGTCTATAGTAGTTATAATACTGTTATGAAAGTAGGGATTTTAGCATTCCACGGCGATTTTTCTGAGCACAAAGCAGTGCTAGGGAGCCTTGGCATCACTTCCATAGAAGTGCGCACTGTGGATGATCTTGCAGGTGTACAAAAACTGATCATTCCGGGCGGGGAAAGCACGGTCATAGCAAAATTTTTACGTGAGACAAAACTAGATCGTGCGATCATCAAAAGAGTTCGAAGAAAAACACTCTCGATCTTTGGAACATGTGCTGGCGCAATTATTCTCGCGAGGAAGATTACGGGAAGGAACGCCCCGAAGTCTTTGGGATTGATCGACATCACGGTGGATCGCAATGCGTACGGATCGCAACTGCAAAGCTTTGAAGCAAGCATCGATGTCAAAGACCTCGCAAAATCAGTGGATGTCGCTTTCATACGTGCTCCCATCATCACGCGAGCGGGACGGAGAACAAACGTGCTCGCCACACATAAAGGGCATCCGGTCGTTGCTCGACAAAAAAATATCCTCATTGCAACGTGCCACCCGGAGGTTCGTGGGGAAACACGATTGCACGAATATTTCCTCAAAATGTAGCGGAAGATAGTTTATGGTGAGCGCATCGAACCACGATCTTCCGCTGCGAGGAAATTATTCGTCGCTGTCTTCTCCCACATCACAGGTGCAGCCGTCATCCACTCTATCCGGACAATCCGGCACACAGATCTTGCCGCCACACTCGGGGCAGATCTCTATTTCCTTGCCGCAGGTTCCGCAGACTTTGTTCATAAAAAGGGAAGAAAGAATAGGACTATTTTCGTTCAGATGGATTCATTTTGCAAGCGAAGAGCGCGTCTTCGACGCGCGATTAACGCAAGACGAAGAAATCCGTTGTTTGCTTGCCTTTTCATCGCAGGTCGAAGACCTGCTCTGGTATTATCAATACTGATGCAAGCAACCCAAGCTCCGCTGGCTTACAGGCTTCGCCCAAAAGCGTTGGATGATTTCGTGGGACAGCAAGAAATTGTTGGCAAAGGCACGCCGCTACGCAAAGCCATAGAAGAAGACAAACTTTCCTCGGTGATTCTTGCAGGGCCTCCTGGCACAGGGAAGACCACGCTCGCGACGATCATTGCAGAAGCCACGAATGCAGCCTTTGTGCAGCTGAATGCAGTCATCAGTGGTGTGAAAGAACTCCGGGCTGTATGCGAGGAAGCGCAGAGTTTGCATCAGAATCTGAAACAGAGAACGATTCTGTTCATCGATGAAATTCATCGGTTCAATCGATCGCAACAGGATGCCATGCTTCCGTTCGTCGAGAGCGGGGTCGTGATCTTGATAGGTGCGACAACACAGAATCCGTACTTTGATGTGAACCAAGCACTCGTGTCCCGCTCACAAGTATATTTGCTGAAGCCGCTCCAAGTTTCAGAGCTCGAGGCGATCATCAAACGCGCACTGGTTCATGAAGAAGGGTTCAAAGGCACGGTGCAGATCAGCGATGAAGCCATCACGCACATCGCAACGCGTGCGAACGGTGATGCGCGCATCGCTTTGAATTTGCTCGAAATGGCCGTCATGACCGTCGGTAAAAAGATCTCCGTCGAACATGCACAAGCGCTGCTCAAAGAACGAAGCAAGCGGTATGACCAAAAAGGCGAGGATCACTACGACACGATCTCTGCCTTCATTAAAACCATGCGCGGGAGCGATCCCGATGCCGCACTTATTTGGCTCTTCAAAATGATCGAGAGCGGAGAAGATCCGCGCTTCATCTTCCGCCGCATGGCGATCTTTGCATCCGAAGATATCGGCATGGCAGATCCGCGCGCATTGCAAATTGTCATTGCCGCGTGGCAAGCGTTTGAACTCGTAGGGCTTCCGGAAGGAGAATTTTTTCTGGCACATGCGTGCGTGTATGTGTCGCAAGCACCAAAGAGCAATGCCGTGACTGTCGCAATGAGCGGTGCAAAGCAAGCCATCAACAAAGCGTCAACGCTCGAGGTGCCGTATCACGTACGCAATGCGCCGGTGAAAGGCATGAAGGAACAGGGCTACCACGTCGGGTATCAATACCCGCACGATCACAAAGACGGCGTGGTGAAAGCGGATTATTTTCCCATCGGAATGAAGCCTCAAAATTTCTACGAACCGACGGAGAGGGGATTTGAGGCGGAGGTGCGGGGACGGCTGGAGAGGACAAGAAAAATCTTGAGGACTTAAGGTCCTTTCCTGGAATAGTGATTTTAATCAGTTTAGCAAGAATTGACATTAACAAACTTATGGTATAAAGTTGCATGAAATTTTACTCATTAGCCTTTCATATATGTATTCAGAAATACTGCAGAGAGAAGTATTCTTCGATCCTAATAGCTTACAAGGGAAGCAATTTTCCATGGCCAACTTCGAAAGTGAACTGAATTCCGAGATTGAGGAATATTTGAATGATACAAATTTAGATGATCTGATAAAACAATTAAGAGAACTGAATTTGCTGCCTCCTAATTTTAGTGACGATGAAACTCGGATCATCAAGTCTCTTGTTGTTCAGGCTGTAAGGAGTGCTATTCCTCAATTTCCAAATGATGGTTTTGCTATAGAAAATTTTCCCGCATTAATTACAGATGCAGGTGAAAGAGCATTTGAATTGTCTTTGCCAAAATATGGAAAGTACCCTCAACTGCACAAGGAAATATCATTTGCTGCCTCATATATTATGAAAGCTGCACTGGCCAATATTGCTGCGACGGATTTTTCCCTTCATGCGGAAGCAGACATGTATGAAAAAACCGTTGGTTCCCTGCCAGAAAAGGATAGGAAGGGCTGGAAAGTCGATTCAGCTCTTGCCAGCGTAATGTTTGAAGCATTAAATAAATTTCATGAAAGTTTGGCTCAAAGAAGCAATTGATAAGTATTTGCTTGATTGCGAAAGTCGACCTTGTCTTCTCTAAAGCAATTGTGGTCTATTGCTAAGGTATAAGAAATATGTTATAATTTCACAAATGCACATCCTAACAAACAACATTCGTTTGTTCATTCACGAACACGACAAGATGCCTGCCTTTCATGCAGGATACTTGGTGGTGACATTTTTGATCGCTGCTTTGTTCAATCTCGGCATGTTTGCACTCGTCATCATTGCTCATATGACATTGGACTATGTGAAATACACCGAAGTCTACGGATACAAACGCAAAGAGACGCTTAAGGCCATGTTCTCCGAGAGCAGCATCGACATCGTCCTGCTCCTCATCGGTCTCGTGTTCGTCGTGTACCTGCACCATGGCGTGGAAGTTGCAGCGGTAAGCGGACTTGTGCGTGCGGGAGTCACGCTTGCGCGCGGCCTTGGCACTGTGATTCCGAAATTGGAAATTCTCTATCGCTTCCTTGACACGCTCATGAATCCGCAAGAACACATGCAACATCTGCACGAAAACGTACGGGCTCGTTGGTCTTTCTTTGTCGCTTGTATGCTCTGCATTGCCGCATTCTGCACTCTTCTGCTGCTGCTTGCTCCCATGCTGTTGACCATCGATGCAACTCTCCTGGAGAAAGCATTGGTAGACCAATTGATTCCGTGGAACTTTTAATCTAAAAGGGGGCACCTTCGGGGAAAAGTTTTTCTTCCAGGTCTTTGCACTCCCTGAACCAGATTTCCGCTTGATCGCTCTCTTTGGATGCTCCGTACCGTTTGCGAAAATCGCGGAAGCGTTCATCCAGAGAAACGATGACATCCATCTTCGCGCGCTTGTCTGCGTAGAACAGCAATTCTTGCTCGATTGTTTCACGTTCCTTCGAACGCGAGAATCCGTGCGTCAATACGATCGCTGCGAGACCGTCATAGCCGTGTTCCTTCAGAAATTCCGTGCATGCAGCTTCATGATGCAGATCTTTGTAACGCCGCTTCCAATCCGTATGTCGTTTTGTTTCTTCTGTTGTTTCCATCATGCCCGGAGGGGCCGCTCCCGGACGGAAATCGATAAAGCGCAAAAGATCATGCACCTGTCCTGCGCGAAGCAGCGCCTGCGGGCGTGCGATGGTTCCGCTCTTCATGAGCAATCGCGCAAGTTTTTCTGCAAACGCTCCAACAGCATCGCAGTGCGCAACAATGTGCTTGGGAAGAAGAACATCTTTACGCCACTGATAAATATCATCCTTGGAAGGAAGCGGCATATCCTCGAACATGCAGGTCAGTGATCTGCCACTTTTCTCTTCGGCAAGATCGATGAAAATAGTCGGATGCTCGGCGGTAGATCGCTCCGCGCGCTCCGGCCATTCTATGACGCGAATGCCATTATGATTATCTGTCGTGGAGAGCAATTCCTTGGCCTGCTTTGCACGTAAGCGATACAGATCGATGTGAATGAGAGACATACCCTTGGCGGTCTCATAGCGTTGCTCCAGGGCATATGTGGGGCTCGTGATTGGCTCTGTGATGCCAAGAGCTCTGGCAAATCCCTGTAAAAACGTCGTTTTGCCTGCTCCCAACTCTCCGCGCAGACAAATATCGAGCGGAACGTCATAGAACGTCTTTGCCATCGACTCTCCGCAGGAGGTCGTTTTTTTGGCATCAGGGAGCCAAATGGTTACTTTCTCATTCATTGATTAATTGGTCAAAATATGATATTATATATACATAAAAACAAACTATGAATACTGTGTCAAAAAAGCGCTTGGGCTTCCGCTCCGCCGCTCTTCATAAGAAGAAGGAGCCGCATGCATTCCATTATTTGGCAGAGAGGACGTCTTTCTGGGTGGCCGTGCTTTCTCTGTTCGCATTTGTGACGGGGAACATGGTGGGGCAACACGGTTGGCACGTGTTCTGGAAGTCCGTGATGGGACAGTACGATGATAGCTTGATCGTCTACGATGGAACAATCGAGCCGATTGAACTCGTCCCGGACTATCGCAAATGGTCTCTGTACGGCGGCGATTCCGGTACGCACACGTATCGCCAAGTGCCGAAAGATCTGCTTATTCCACTGCCTTCCTACAGATCTCATGATGCATTGGGCAAGGATGACGTCCTCGAACAGATCGTCTTCTCGGTTGATCACTTTGGTACGTACAAGACAGGAGGAGGACGCGGAGGGCACGTAGGCATCGACATTCGCGTCCCGGAAGGAACGCCCGTGCGTTCCATTATGCAAGGCATCGTCATCGCGACTGCGGAGCAGCCGAGCGGCTTCGGCAAGTACATCATCGTCAAACATCCGCGCGTGCCGAATCCGGAAAAGCCCACTGAAGTCATCACGCTGTACTCGCTCTACGCTCACCTGAGCGGCGTGTTCGTTTCCAACGGAACCGTGGTGCAAAAAGGCGAGACGATTGGAGCGAGCGGCATGACGGGCAATGCCTCCGGGCCGCACCTGCACTTCCAAGTGCAGCGTGACGTCTGCAAAGACGGCACGGAAATCGGAGGCAATCCGTTCTGGTCGTTCACAACGTCGGACATGAAGGAGGCGGGTGTCAGTTTCGCGGAAGCCATCAACACGGGACTTAAGCGCGAGTACGGTCTGCAGTGCACGGTGAACCCGCTGGAATACGTGCAAGCGCATTACAAGCCCGTCATCACGGTTGCCGAGAACTCCGATCAAGAAACAATCGAAAAGACGGTTCGAAAACGCATGACGGTTGCCGAGCGGCGCGAGCAGCGCATCAAGAACCGTGAAAGCAGACGCATTGCGATGGAATTGAAGAACACTGCCATCGTCCAGCTTGCGGAAGCGCCGCAGGATGTTCCGATTGAAATCATCAAGCAGGAAACGGTTGCCGCCGCCGCACCTCTCATGATCACATCGAACAACGTGACAAGTATCGACTTGATGCATGACGGAGCGTTCAGCCGCGGTTGGGAGAAGCTCAGAATCCGTCTGCTGGATGCACAGGGCAGTCCCATTCGCTCACCGGAACTCACGAGTGATCTGTATTTAAGGAGCGCCTACGGCACGGCGGAATTCCGACCGGAAACGCTCTCCGCGCTCGACTTTGAAAACGGCGAAGCTGTGGTGCAGATGCTCCCGCGCGGACACCAAACAGTCGTCGTGCAGGTGCAGCCGGGAGGAATCCTGAGCAGCCCGATGAAGTACGAGAAGGAATAATTATCAGTTTTTTGATTCAGCGTCACGCATCTGATGTGCGCTTTTGGATTTTGCCATGTTCGCGATCATTGCTTCTGCACAATCTTTCGGTGAAGCTCCTCCTTCTAAGCGCCTCGAGATTATATCCTCCGCAAGTTCTCTTTTCTGATCCCAATCAGATTGATACTCCGGACGAATAGCATCTCTGATTCTCGTGAACACATAATCCACAGGATTTTTGATCGGCTTTTCCGCTGAACGCGGAGACTGAGATGGTGTTTGTGGAAATGATTGTAGAGGTAGCTCTACAGGAAATGGTTTCCCATCAGCCATTGAACCATCACCTTCAATTTGCCAAGAATTCTCCGATAATTGGATAGTATTCGGAATGCAGACATTCAGAAGTTCTCGAAAATTTTCACTAATACTATAGAAATTATATTTCCCGCCTTTCCGCAGAGTGAGCACTCCGGCGTGCCTTAGCAATGCAAGGTGACGAGAAACTGCAGGCTGTGACATCCGAAGCCATCTAGACAAAGCCTTAACGTGCATCTCATCACTCTCAAGAAGAACATGAAGTATTCGTATTCGGAGCTCATCGACAAAAAGTTTCATTATTTCTGAAATTGCACAAATGCGCTCCTTGTCGGTTGAGGCGGACAGAATTTGGGAGATGGGCTCTTTGGCTCGCTCGTGTTGTGGCAGCATAAAGGTACGAACACTACAGAGCATTTCCTCCTGTTTCAAGGCTCCAGAATCATGGGAAGCACATGAATGGCCGGTTCCTCGTACGGATGAACCTTTTTAACGGCTTCGACCACTCCTTTCAATTGGTGTGAGGTCACAACCACTTCGATTCTTTCTTCCGGTACTTCTTCGATTTTTCCTTGTTTTCCAATTGTAGGATTTGAGCCCTTGAGCGGTCTAAACCGTCCTGCTCCTTTCATCGAAAAGGAGCAGTTGTCATAGTTCCCGATCATTCCTGCGCCTGCGTTGGCCAATGCCTTTCGAACAGCATCCGCGTGCGAAAGGGGAACGTACACGATAAGATGATAGTGAGAAAAATTCATGGCAAGATTATTTCGTAGAGATCGATCCCGCGCCTGCGGGATCGATCTCGGGACGTGAATAATAGGAAAGAAACAGCATGAGAATGAATAACACGATCCCCGCAAGGAATTTTTCCAATGTGCTCATGAAGAGAGCGCTCGTGCCGAAGCCTGCACCGATGGCCGCTGTGAGCAAAATAATCTGCCGCGCAGACCATCCTTTCAGAAGTAAGCGATGGTGAAGATGTTCATCGCGAGTATTGCCACGGAAGATCGAAACGCCTTTCAGCAAACGTCGCACGATCACGATCAAGCTATCAATCAATGGTACGCCGAGGACAAGGAACGCCGTTGCCACTTTTCCACCCGCGTAGATCGTAAGCACGCCGAGCATGAGGCCAAAAAACATCGACCCTGTATCGCCCATGAGCACGCGAGGCGGGGGGAAATCGAAAAGCAGTGCCGCCAAGGAGATGGATCCGAGAACAAAAGCGATCGTTGCGAGTTCGGGTTGATTCACGCGGTCACTCAACGAAAGAAATCCAATCGTGAAGAAACCGATCGCCGAGAGTGTGCTCACTTGTCCCGGAATACCATCGAACCAGTTCAAGGCATTCATCGTGAGCCCGAGCCAGATGACCGTGAACAGCGCTCCAATGACGGAAGGATTGCTAAAAAAGGCCCAAGGGATAACCAGGTTATCCAGGTCGATGACAGAGGAAGGGAAAACGACAGAAAGAGGATTCGTGAGCGAAAAGATGCGTGTTCCGGTGAGGAAAATAATCAGCGCAACCAGGATCTGAATACCGAGCCTGAGCGAAGAGGGGAGGGGAGTGCGGTCATCGATGAATGCGAAGATGCCGAGCAGCGCGATTCCGATGGTCACGCCCACAGACTGCATCGTCATTTCTTCGAGAAAAAGAAAAATTGCGATGAAACAAATAATCAAAAGGATTCCCGTTGGATAGGGGAGTCTCGGGCGGTTGAATCCGTACCGTTCGGGAAAATCCAGAATTCCGAGCGCCGGAAAAATTTTCAGTGCTGCCAGATGAACCAGTGCAGTGAGGGCAAACGCAAGAAGTGGAAGCAAAGTCATTGCTTCCGATGATAGAGGAAAAGACTCATTCCTTGAATTTTTAAATGAGCGGTCGAGGCCTGTGGAGAAGCACTCGACCGCTGTTCGCTTGCAGCAAGCTGCAAGGTACTAATACTCATTTACGTAAAAGATTGAATACGTCAACTTCTGTCCGAAGCCGAAAAAAGGCGGTTGGGGGTACCTGTCCCAACCGCCGGCGAGCAAAAGCTCGCCTTGCTTACATGCAACAGATTTGGAGAGCTGCTGCATATCAAAATACTAATGTGAGTGGAAGGAACGTCAAGTAATCATTACAAAATATCATCAAAGAAGCGGCCAAGAACCCGAAGGTTCTTGGCCGCTGTTCTCATACGTGCAGTTTCGACTGCACGTGAAGAAATTATATCACATTTCGTATGAAGAGGCGGCTGAGCACCTCTCTAGTCCCTTAACACTCAGCCGCCGTGCGAACACCATCATGGCGTTCACTTGATGAAATTTTATACTGAAGCCATCTTCCGTCAACAGAGTGGAAAACTCTGCACTTCCTGCGTACACTACGCACCTATGAGCCGTTACCGCACAATGGATTCATCAAAAATGAAGGGGAAGCGCGTGATCGTACGTGCCGGATTCGATGTGCCTATCGAAGAGGGAAAAGTAGTGGATTTTGAACGTATTGAAGCCGTTATTCCGACCATGAAGGTGATACTGGATGCCGAAGCATCGCTCGTTGTTCTTTCGCACCAAGGTCGGCCGAAAGGAAAGAAAGATCTCGCGTTCACGCAGAAGCCGCTGGTTCCCGTTCTCGAGAAGCTACTCGGGAGATCGGTTGCATTTGCACCCGATGTTGTAGGCAGCGAAACGGAAAAGATGGCAATGAGTTTGAAACCGGGAGAAGTGTTGCTCGTGGAAAATTTGCGCTTCGAACCGGGCGAAGAGAAAAATGATCCCTCGCTTGCGAAACATTTGGCTGCTCTGGGGGACATGTACGTGAACGATGCATTTACGAATTCGCACAGGAAACATGCCAGCATGGTGGAGCTTCCAAAGTTGCTCCCAAGCTCCGCAGGACTCAACCTGGCGCACGAACTCGAATATCTGTCGAAAGTGCACGATGATCCGCGCAGACCGCTGGTGCTCATCATCAGTGGAGCAAAGATGGAAACGAAAATTCCGATCATTGAGCAATTTCTATCGAAAGGCGACGACATTTTACTAGGAGGATGCGTCGCGAACACTTTCATTGCGGCACGTGGGTTTGATGTCGGCAAATCGAAATATGAAGAAGCATATGTACCGAAAGCACAGGAATTGATGTTGTTGGCAGACAATGACGGCAAAGCAAACATTCTCGTTCCGCGGGACGCTGTTGTTGCCACCGAAGCGATAGAGGGCGCTGAGAAGATCGATCTTCCGGTGGAGGACATTGTCGGAGACATGGCGATCTTCGACATCGGCAAAGTCACCATCGAACGCTACATCATGGTGATTGAGAAAGCGGAGATGATTCTCTGGAACGGACCGCTCGGATTCTACGAAGTGAATCGTTTTTCACACGGCACCAAGAGAATCGCGGAGGCCGTTGCGGCCGCAACAAAGCGGGGAGCCGTTACCATCGTCGGCGGGGGAGACACCATTGATTTCCACCGGCGCTACGGCTATCCGCTGGATGCATACACATTTGTGAGCACCGGCGGCGGTGCGATGCTGGAATACATTGCGGGCAAACATTTGCCTGCCTTAGCCCTTCTTGAAACGTAATGGCACCCGAATCTCTCATCGTTCTTTTTCCCAAGGAAGAAGAATCATGGAGTGCATTTGCAAAACGACTCTCGGAAACCGAGGGGCAAGTGATCGCAATGCTCTCCGGCAGTGAAGAGACACTCTTTCCAAAGAAGGAAGATCGCGAAGGGTTTTTGAAGGAGTGCGTCAAAATTCGCAGTCGACTGCGCATCGCAACAAAACTGAAACCGCTGGCTATGGCGACCCGCAGAAGCGGCGTACGCGTGGTGGATGGCACGCGCGAGCTCAGAGAAATCCTCAAAGACCACACGAGCGCGGAGGAAGCAATCCGCCTTTTTTCGCCGCACGTGTGGCGGCAGGAACTGCGCTCGCGCTTGCAATCCATGGGACTTCTGTCACTGCCGAAAATCCGCATTTGGATATTGATCGCCGTGAGCGCCGGACTTTTCCTCTTCGTCTTTTTCCGCTTGCTCCCGTCCGCAGAAATCCGCATTTGGCCGCGACAAGACAACGTCAACCAAACGGCGAACATCTTTTTGACGACCTCGGGAGCCGTGCTGCTAGCTTCCTCCCGTGTGCGTACCATGCCCCTCATTCCCATCAATGTGATCATCGAAAAATCCATCACGTTCGATCAAATCAGCAAGGAATTCATCGGCAAGAGCGCAGAGGCTCTTATCACGATCATCAACAAATCCAACGAACGCTATTCGCTGCGCACGGGCACGCGACTCATGAACCAGGCGGGCATGATTTTCAAAACCTTGGAACCCATCAACATTTCGGCGGGGGATGAGCTCACCATACGCACACGTGCGGAAAACCTGGACATTTACGGAGAAATCATCGGCGCGCGCGCGAATGTCCCCGCAGGCATCAAATGGGAATTTCCGGGGTTGGCTCCCGAGGAACGCACCCTCATCTACGGGGAAAATCGAGCCGACGTGAAGGGCGGAACGACGTCCTATCGCACCGTGCTCTCGCAAGCGGACGTGGATCTTGCGAAGAAAAAACTGGAGCACGAGTTGCTTTCCAATGCCAAGCAACTGGTGGATGAGGAGAGGATTCTGCGGAACGTGGGCAAGGGTGAAGGCGTCGTCTACGAAATGCTCTACTACGATGAACTGACGAAGATCGAATATCACGACTTTGTGCTTCCAACGCAGTTCTTGGGCGAGCCCGTCACATCCATCCCCATCGAAGGGAAAATCTCCTACACCGCGTATGCATACGACTCTCAAGCGATCTTAAATATGCTCAGCGAAGAACTGGAAGCGCACGTCACAGAAGGCCGTGAATTACTCAAAGATACATTGAAAATGGAACGCATGATCGTCCACGTCATCGACTATGCGGATGACCTCTCCTGGATCAAGCTGACAGTCGATCTCACGGGCACCGAACAATTCGTCTTGGACGCGCTTGCTCCCACGGGCGCCAGGCTTAATAAGAAAATGCGCGAGGAAGTGGCAGGTATGTCCAAGGAGGATGCGCTGCGGATCATCAAAAACCTTCCGGAGGTCGAGAAAGTTCAGATTCAGCTCTGGCCGCCATGGAGCGGGGAACTGCCACGCATCCTCTCGCACATTACGATTGAGCCGCAGACGTAGCACTCTGCTGGCTAAAATTGTCCTCCAAATAATGGCGCAACAAAGCGATGGACAAACTGATGGCATTAAATTCTTCACATTGAGTTTTATATTCAGCAGTATCGCAATCATTTCCATATGACTGTTCCACCAATAAATCATCCCAGGAACGCTTGTGCGCTTCAAGCTGATGAATTGCATTTTCATTGAGAGGGAATTCCAAGAACCTTTTGGGCAAGTGTTGGCGAATGTGGAGAATGGCCATAGCAATATCGGTGCCGGGCGGAGGGCGATCGAGCAGGCGAGCGAATGTTTGCGGTATTTCCATAGGATGAGTATGAAGCATTGGACACGAATTATTCAAGGCAATGGGGCAGGGAAGTGCTCTTGCACACCTCTCTATAACTTAACATAATGCATTTTATGTTAACCTTAGATCTGGTAGTCTCCAAGATAGAGCCATTCTATGCCCAAACGCGACTCGCTGACAGAGGCTATCAATCGTTACCTTTCCTTCCTGCAATCGGAAGAAAATAAATCGACATTAACGGTGAAAAACTACCGAGAGTCCCTGGCTCTTCTGCAGCGCCTTTCCCCTCTCTCATCGGTCAAAGACTTTTCCAAGGAGAGTGTACGAATGTATAAGCAGAAGCTCCATGAGTTCCGCACCAAGAAAAACAAGGAGCTGGGTGTTCGTACCAAAAATCATCATCTCACAATCCTACGGGCTTTTTTGCGATACTTGGTGCAGGAAGAAGAAATGGATGTCTACCCGCCGGACAGAGTAAAGCGTTTTAAAGAAGAACAGCGAAAAGTCAAAGTGCTGACTGCAGAAGAACTGATTCGCCTGCTGCAGGCACCGGATACCTCCACCAAGTCCGGCAAGCGCGACAGCGCCATCCTCAACCTCTTCTTTTCCACCGGCCTTCGCTTGGCCGAACTGCGATCTCTGAACCGCAAGGATCTTAACTTTAATACTCGTGAGATCAGCGTACGCGGGAAGCGCAGCAAGCTCCGGGTTGTCTTCCTGTCCGATGTCGCTGTGAGCGCATTGAAGGATTACTTGGAGATTCGTCTGGATCACCTGCATCCCCTTTTTATTCGTGACCACGGAAAAGCCCTGAACATGCTGCCTCCGGGGGAAGACTTTCGGTTGTCGCGCATCAGCATTTATAACGTCGTCAAAAAATACGCGCTGCAGGCGGGGATTGTTACGGATCCTTCTCCGCACACACTCCGACATAGTTTTGCTACTGATCTCCTTCGGAACGGCGCAGATCTTCGGTCGGTGCAGGAACTGCTTGGCCATAAAGATCTTTCGACCACGCAAATATATACACACGTGACTAATACTCAACTCAAAGAGGTTCATAAGAAGTTCCATGGGAAATAAATGATGATGAATGACCAATGACGCAATGACCAATGACCAGGGTGATTTCTTTTTTGGTCATTGGTCTATGGTCATTGGTCATTTCGCCTGGAAGGTGTACGAAGTGCAAGACTGTTTAATTGATTCTTCAGGTGTACATCTGTACACTACATACATGACTTCCCTGCTAAACCAACTTATGGCTTCCCAAAGAGAAAAGAGTTGGATCGTGATCGACTGGACTGCTCGACACGACGACTCCGGAGAGACTCTTTTGAATTGGGTGCGCACATCGCCGCAGGGACAGAAGATCCATGTATTCCTTCCTTCACGTTGCCATGGCCAAGTGCGAACACTTCAAAACGCACTGCAATCCATGGGCTGCATTGTGACGCGTAAGAAATCAGTGTGTCAGTCTGAGGAGCCCTGCCCGTCAGCCTTCGAGACACTCGGCATTGCGATGCCTCGCTCCTCAGTCTGACACCCGCAGGGCGTCTCGAAGACTGACACTCCCCTCTCGACCACTCCCCTATCACCAAAAATTTTCTCTCTCCGGTAAGAAATTACTTTTTCATTCGTCCTATAAACACATGTCCAAAGAAACCATTAGCGTCGGCTTGGGACTCCTCTTCTCCACTCTTCTGGTCAGTGGTGCCTCGCTGGCATCCTTACTGATTTTTTCCTGAGCGATTCAATCACTCTCCCAGCGCGTCTACTTTTGCCGCAACAATAAAATCATTCTCGCTCAATCCTCCAATCGCGTGCGTCCATAATTCTAACGTCACACGATTGAAATCCACTTTTATCATAGGATGATGATTTTCTTCCTCTGCAATTGCTGCAACTGCTTCTACAAATGCCACAGCATCCAAAAATGTTTTGCTCTTAAAAGTTCGTGAAATCTTCTTGGATTCTTCATCAATCTTCCACTGCGGAGTCTGCTTCAGCAACTCCAGAGCCTCGCTCGGGCTGAGGGGCTGAGCGCCTCCTTCGCAGGGAACGCAGCGCTTTTTAAGAAGATCTTGAGACACATATCGCATTATACCCCCGTTTTATTTTTTTCATTTGTTTTATTAGAAAAGAACTCAGCAGGCAGCCAAATGTATTTGGCATATAAAACAGCAAGCATGAGTGAAATCAGGAAAGCAGCTACTATAGAACTCCATGGGTTCAATATTTTTGTACTCCAAAGCAATTGAAACCTGCCTGATAATTCACAAACCTCCTGCTCTCCACAAAGTGATTTGTAAATTTCAGGACTAATTGAAGATTCTCTAGTACTTAATTCTATAAAATTAATATTTTTATTGAGGACACAATATTCATAGTTATCCTTATATTCATTTGCATCAACTACTACTTGGCTATCATCAATTGCGATTTTCATACCAACAGGACCATTACTAATGAAAACCAAATCATTATCCTCTTTTTTTACAAAATTATTGATGGAAATACACGTTTTATATGAGAAATCTACAGTGGGGATTTGTAAGACACTGAGGTCTGCTCCAAAGTTAATAAAATGATCTGATAAGTCTGGCTGTTTGTTGAATAACTTATCCACAAATATATTTCCATCCCTATGTAATTCTAACTGCTCAATGGTTAGTTCTTTAAAATTAATTGATTGACCAAGTTTAAAAGGCCTAACAGAAAAGGGTACAAAAAGTGAAATTATAAATAATGTTAGTACACATAATCCGATTACAATTCGAGTGTTCATAAAAAAATTTTTAGAAACTTCCTCTTCCCGACTTTCAAAATTCCTGCCTCAGCCTTCGCATCTTGAGCTGTAATTGCTTTGCCATCTATGGTTACGCCGCCTTGTTCGATCAATCTCTTTGCTTCGGTTTTTGATGGAGCCATTTTGCATTCCACCATGATGTCAATTACAAGGTCTCCTTTCTTCACATTTCTTATTATTATGTCTGCCGGAATACCCTTATCTTTATGAACCTTCTGGAATTCACTCTCTGCGACTGCAGCAGCGTCTGCACCGTGGTAAATCGTTACGATTTCGCGAGCCAAGCGCATTTTAAGATCCTTGGGATTCACACTGCCTTTCTTCAAAGCCTTTGCGGCTTCTGTGACTTCCGACATCGGGATACCGGTGCAGCACTCCATATACACCGTAATCAGGTCATCATTGATGGAAAGGACTTTGCCGTACATATCATTGGGTTCATCCTCCAAATAAATGCAGTTGTTGTACGTCTTGCTCATCTTCTGTCCGTCCGTTCCGGCTATCAATTTGGTGGTTATCACGAACTTATCGCGTTTGCCGAAGGTGGACTGCAACGTTCTGCCCGCGAGCATGTTGAAAAGCTGGTCATTCCCACCAAGCTCACAATCGACGTCCAAATTTACGGAATCGTAGCCTTGCATAAGAGGATACAAAAACTCATGCAATCCTATCGGCTTTCCTTCCTTTAAGCGCTTGTCGAACATGTCGCGCTCCAAAATCTGCTGCACGGTGAAGTTACCGGCTAAGTTAATGATGTCGACAAACATGAGCTTTTCCAACCACTGGTGGTTATAGACCACTTCGATGTTGGTGAAGTCGAGCACTTTCGCTGCTTGTTCTTTGTAGGTCTTAAAATTTTCCAGCACCTGTTCGGTCGTGAGAGGTTCACGCTGCTTATCGCGACCGGAAGGATCCCCGATCATCGCAGTAAAACTTCCAATCAGGAAGATCACTTGGTGCCCTGCATCTTGAAATGCACGCAGCTTGCGTAGAGGCACGCTATGCCCCAAATGCAGCTTGGTTCCCGTGGGATCGATGCCCAAGTAGATGCGGATCGGTAGACCTGTCTTCAACTTCTCCTCCGCCAAAGCCTTTGGCGTGACTGCTTCCACCGCGCGTGTTAAGAGCTCATTTGGCATAACGGAAGTGTAGCAGACTCTTTGCTGTGAATCATGACGTGAAAGAGGCATAGTATCCGCATGTCCGAGTGGCTCGTTTCGTATCCCCACAGGCTGGATTCTTTTCTCGCGGAAGAAGGACGTGTGCTCAGTCGCGAGAAAGCAAAGAGAGCGATCGAAGAAGGCCATGTCCGCGTGAACGACGTGATTGTCAAAAAGCCGGCGCATCGTCTTGAACCCGGTGATCGCGTGATTGTAAGCGACGATGCTTCCACTCCAACGGAAAGTGCGATCGAACCGAAAGATCTGCATCTGGAGATCTTGTACGAAGATGAGCAATGCTTCGTCATCAATAAGCCCGCGGGGTATTCCGTCCATCCGGGTGCCGGAGCAATCGATGAGCCCACGATCCTGCATGGCGTCGCCCTTCTGTTTACGAAGATGAAGATTCCATTCTCGTCAGAGAGCGTTCTCGTGCATCGCTTGGATAAAGATACGACCGGTTGCTTGCTGATCGCAAAGAATCCTGCGGCACACATAGCATTGCAGAAACAGTTTGAGACGCGCACCGTGAAAAAAACATACTTGGCACTCGTCGCAGGCATTCCGGAGAAATCCCAAGCGAAGATCGATGCACCCATCGGCAGAAGTTCGATGAATCCAACGAAGATGGCCATAACAGGAACCAGCACGAGCCGCGAGGCGCAGACGACCTATCGCATAGTAGGAAAAGCTTCCAATGTTGCTCTTCTGGAGTGTGACCTGCACACGGGACGCACGCACCAAATTCGTGTGCACTTGGCGGGCATCGGGCATCCTGTACTGGGTGACAGCAGCTACAGCAGCGCACTCAGCGAACGTGTGGTGCAGGAATGGGAAGTGGAATCGCTCTGCTTGCATGCCTGGAAACTTACTTTTGAATCACCTGCCGATGCAAAAGATCATGCGATTGAAGCGCATCTGCCAGCGCAATTCTTGGAAATACTGAAGAAACTCAACATCAATTTTCTTGCCTAGCAGGATCTGAGTTGTACGATCACAACACTATTCCTCTCTTTGATATGCATGAACGCACGTTTCAGTTGGACACCCGTGTAGATCCACCTGATGGCAACGAAAAACAAACTTTGGAAATAGAAGAAGATGATCTTTCCAGATGCGAAACACCGAACGATCTTCTTCATCATATAAAATTCGATCAAGTTCTTCGCGTGTTTAACTTGCATCGACGACAATGTGCAAACTCAGCAGGCAGACCGCGTCCGACGGATCTGACGAGGGAAGCCATTCTCGATGATAAAGGATATATAGATTCATTAATGAACTACTGGGAATCAACGCTGAAAGCAAAAATGACCCCTCGGACCGCCAGCAGGTTGGAACCTCTGGTTAAAAAAACATATAGTGCGGCGGTGGAACACAATCGATTACTCCTTCAAGCAGGAGCTACACTGCGAAAATTATTCCAAGTGATTAATCCTGTATAACCACTCTTACGGATTGTACGTCACCGTGTACTCCAACTTATCCAGGATCTCGTTCCTCGCATTGCGCGTGACAATGACGTAGACATTTTTACCGCGCTTCAAGTTGCCGTACTCCGTGTTCGCGATGTAGTTCCAGAATGTTTTGCCATCGACATACAACTGCAACTCGTAGTCATTCACCCAGACACTGGCTGTCTCCGGAATCGTCGTGCCTTCTATAAGGAATTCGCTGCCGGTAGCCGTATGCGCAGTACCCGCTGTGGGACCGGTCACAACCAGAGAGCCCGGTTTTAGAGGAGCATTGTTCGGGAGCTCCGCGGGAGTCTCTGTAACGGGAGCGGCACTGCTTGCTTGCCCTTCTGCAATGACACCTTCCGTGCCTTCGCCCAATATGATTTTGAGCACGGCGGGCTCGCTTTTGTTACCGGCGTCATCGATGGCGACAACGGAAAAAATATTTTCGCCCTGTATAAAATTACCAAGCCGCGTGCTTGCGAGATAGCTCCACTCTCCTTTGCTGGGGGAAAAAAGCTGCAACCGGTAATCATTGACGATGATGCCAACGGCACCCGCCGGCGAGCCTCCGCGAAGCACAAACTCCTGCGTCTGCGTGCGATAGGTTTGCCCCTGCTTCGCCGGACTCGTAATTGTCGGAGCATCCGGGGCTTTGAATTCCCGCGTCACGTTGCGCAGCACTTCCTCCAAAATTTCTCCGGCGGAATCCAACGCCGCTATGCGGATATCGAACGATTCCGTGCCCGTCGGGAGCGCCAACTCTTGCGAGAAGGTTTTCTTCTCGGCATCCAGCACGGCAAAGTATTCATTCACTTTGATGGAAGCGACACCCTCCCCGAAGGATCCCTCCACTTTGACCGTGCCCGAAGTGAGCTTGGCGGCATTCGCGGGGGAGCGCACGCGCAAGAATCCGCCTTCCACGCCGCCATCCGTCGCTGCGGCCGTCTGCGATGCTTGCTTCGTCACGATGGTCCGACGCACTCTGCTTTCTTCCACCAGGGGCATGCGAATGGCGCCGGGATCCAGCGGACTGCGGTAGGCGTAGAGATCGTTCCCGATGTCCTCCGTGGACGGAAGAATCCACTTTTGACCTTCGCCGATGAAGATGGAATCAAGGTCGGACGAGAGCACTTCCACTTCGATGCCGCTGCCATCGGCGCTGTAGACGTACGCTTCCAAGGCGGAAAGAACGGCCTCCGTTTCCGCAGGAAGCGCAAATGTCGTCATCGGTGTGCGAACCGTGCGCACAATGGCTCCGGTAAAGGATTTTTTCGGGGGCGTTGCCACCCACATTTTTCCTTGCTGGAGCTCCAACTCCAACTCCGATTGTCTGGAACCAAAAGCGCTTTTCGCAACGGTAAGATCGGTTTTCTGATCCAAGCGAACCATGGAACCGTCAAAAAAGAGGAGCGTTGCATGCGTGTTCGCACCCGTTGTCACGCGATCCCCGGGATACAGTTTCATCCCGTCCTGCGCGCGTTGGATGTCACCTCCGTCCAGGGACACGCTCACGGCATCTCTTCCTTCCACATGGAGCGTCACTTTCTCGTGACGGATGGGATTCCCCACGCCAAAAACGCGGAGCACGAAGGATCCCACAACATAAAGAACGATCAGCGCAAGAACGGCGGCAAGCACCCATTTCAAAAGGACTGGATACGCCGAAGTCGCCGCAAGCGGATACGTACCTCGCCTGTGGCGCGCATGAAACAGCATGGGAGGATTGTTATCCTATGGAAAAGAAGAGCGGACTGGCAAGGGTTGCGAGCAATTCTTGTTAACAAGAGATTTTGTGCGGATTAAGGACAAAAGCAGCATCAAACACCAAAGAAGGCACCGCATGACCAATGAATTTTCATTTCAATTCTATAAAGGCATACGACACCATTTCCCTACTCACATCGAGTCATGATATGGAATCTAAAGTTGAGTCCTTGGTTCCTTGATCATTCCCTTGGCGTTTGGTGCTGCTTTGGATCTTGAATAGGACTCACACTTCACTATCGAGTAACACGATCGATTCGATCTCAATGATTTAAGCTGTCACACGTTCCACTTCTTCCCTTGTGGTGAGTCCTTTCTTCACAAATTCTTCTCCCCATTCCTTCATTGTCTTGAGTCCATCCTTCTTTGCCTGTTCCGCAATCTTCGGTCCTTGCGCCATGTTCAGAATCTGTGTTTGCAGAGCAGGCGTCATGGTGAGCAATTCCGGCAAACACATTTGTCCATCGTACGAATCGTGGGAACCCGGGTCACATTTCCCGCCACGACACGAGGTTTTGAGTGTTCGCACGAGACGCTGTGCCAAAACCGCACGAAGCGCCGGAGCAAAGGTGTAGGGGCTCACGCCCATGGAGAGTAGACGCGGAATGGCTTCCACGGCGGAATTGGTGTGCAATGTGGATAGCACCAAGTGCCCCGTGAGAGACGCGTTGATGGCGGTCTGCGCCGTTTCCAGATCGCGAATTTCGCCCACCAGGATGACATCGGGATCATGGCGGAGCACGGACCGAAGTCCGTTCGCGAACGTGAAATTATGCTCGGGGTCGATCTGACTCTGGATGATGCCCGCAAGCTCGTATTCCACCGGATCCTCCAACGTGATGATGTTTCGCTCCTTGCCGACGATGGTGGAGAGGAGTGCATAGAGCGTCGTCGTTTTGCCGGAGCCCGTCGGCCCCGTGACGAGCACGAGACCGTTCGGGAGTTCCACAAGATCGCGCAAACTCTTCACGATCTCCTCCGGAAACCCGAGTTTTTCCAACGGCAGGATGCCGCGATCGGGATCCAAGAATCTGAGCGTCACAGCTTCGCCGAAACGCGAAGGAAGCGTCGCTGCGCGAATGTTCACCACGCGGTTTTTCATGGGAATGACGTACTGGCCGTCTTGCGCCACCGTCGTGATGTTCAATTTCAGTTTCGCCAAAAATTTGATGCGACGGAGAATGTCCCCGTACTGCACCGGCGTGAGAAAGGCGACCGAACGAAGCACGCCGTGCAAACGACATTCCAAACGAACGTCCGTTTTCTGCGGCGAAAAGTGGATGTCGGAAATGCCGAGGGCTGCGGACGCTTCTTGCAATGCGGTGAGTACGGCTTCGCCTCCGAGTGTTGCATACGGAATGCTCATAAGGGGGTTTTCTGTGCTCATTTTTTGTTTGGGTGTCGCATCGGCCATAACAGACTATTATAGCAGAAAAGCAGCGTAGTTGCCAGATTCTTCCTTTGTGCCATTTCGTCAAAATGTCCTCAGAAGTCGCTCGAAAGCGTGCTCGCATCCTGGTACAAAGGATTGACCGCACATCCCCATGGCTCTTCGCCCGAAGATTTCACAGTCCGAAACGCAGAAGCGACGCTCGCTGCTGCAGAGAATGACCATCGTTCATGGTTTTTTTCTGCTGGCTCTGCTCATTATCGTTTCGCGCTTGATCGAACTCCAGCTCGTGCGCGGCAAGGAATACCACGAAGCGGCGCAGGCCCAGCACTTTGGCGGCGTGCGTCTCCCTGCGAAACGCGGCGAAATTTTGGGCATGAGCAGCAAAACGGAAGAAACGAATTTGCTCGCAACGAACACCACGCTGGATCTCGTCTACGTCGATCCGTTGATCACCGATGACGCGACACAGGTGGCGGAAACGCTTGCCGATATTCTCGTCACGGAGGAATTTCACGCGCACTGCACGGCCGGTGAGCAAACCTGTCCGCGCGAATTGATCCCCTTCTACGCAGCGGCTTTTGATCCCGTGGAGCAGATGAAGCGCATCTCTTCGGGGGTCGTCTTCGAGCCGATTCCCGCCACACGCCCACCGACGGACATTCTGCATCTTCCCGATCGCACGGAAGTGAAGCGACTCTTCGCACGCGAAATAGAAAGCAAAATTTCGGAGAGGAAAGTGACGTTCGTCCCGCTCAAGTACGGAGCCACCAAAGTGCAGATGAAAGCTGTCGTCGATCTGAATATCCAGGGCATCGAAGTGCATGAAGACGAAAAGTTGATCTACGCGAATCCGGAAGACATCACGCAACCCTACGTCGATTCCCATGCGCGAAAGTTGGCTGTTCCTCTCGCCATGGATCCCGTCTTGCTCCGTCGCCTGCTTCGGTCACGCCCGCTTCGCTACGTTTCGGTGATGCGTCGTTTGCCGCCCGCGCTCTCGCTAATGATTAAAGAAGCCCAGTTGGAAGCCATAAAGGAGACGGATATTCTGAAAGAAAAAGCGGCAACCACCAAGGAAGCGCAAGAGATTCAATCCCCTCTCCGCAGCATCGCGCTCATTCAGGAGCACTGGCGATTCTATCCCGATACGACCATCGCATCGCACGTCATCGGGTTCTTGAACACCAATCAAGAAGCGCAGTACGGCGTCGAGCGCACGTTCAACCCGCAACTGCGCGGCCAGGAAGGACTCATCAGCACCGTCAGCGACCCGCATGGCGGGCAGATTCTCACGGCGGATCAATCCATCGTCGATCCGAAAGACGGCGACACCGTGGCGCTGACCATCGACCGATCGATCCAAAAAGAAGTGGAGACGATCTTGCAAGCTGCCATCGAAAAGTATGCCGCGGACAGCGGCCAGGTGATCGTCATGGACCCGTTCACGGGACGCATCCTCGCGATGGTGAACGCCCCGCTCTTCGACAGCAACAACTACGCGGTCGTCTACGAAAAAGAACCGATTTTCTTGAATGAAGGGAAACGGAACCAGATCGTCGTGGAAGTGTTCCATCCGGAGACGAACGTGCGCGTGGTGAAAGCGTACCGCAATGACGTCTTCACCCCGGAGGGACGCGAATTTTTGAGTGAGAAAACGCGAACGGCGCTCGCGGACCTGGAGCAGCTCTACGATTTGGAAGATTTTGCGCGCTATTACCATTACATCGGTGAGAACAACCGCCGCGAAGTGTTTCCCACGGAAAATCCGGATCTGTGGCTCAAGTTCAAGAACAACATCGGCGTCGGCGCGTACTTGAACCGCACGATCCAAGAAATCTACGAACCGGGCTCCGTCATGAAGCCTATTACCATGGCCATTGCCATCGACCAGGGGGAAGTGGCGCCCAATGACATCTACAATGACACGGGTCCCGTGAAAGTGGACGAATACACCATCAAGAACTCGCTCCTCACGTACTACGGCAAAGTGACGATGACGAATTGCTTGGAACTATCCATCAACACCTGCATGACGAGCGTCTCGGACAAACTGGGACCCAAACTCTTCCACCGCATGCTCACGCGATTCGGCTTCGGACACCTGACGGGCATCGAACTGGAAGATGAGCTTCCCGGAGAGATGCTCCCCTGGGACGACTGGAGTCGATCGCTGCTTGCCACCGCCGCTTTCGGACAAGGCGTCTCCGTAACGCCTTTGCAAATGGTGACGGCGTTCGCGGCATTGAGCAACGGCGGAAAATTGATGCGTCCCACCATAATCGATTCCATACTGCATGCGGACGGCACCGTGGAAAAAACGGAACCGCGCATCATCGACCAAGTCATCACGCCGGAGACCTCGGACACCATCACGGCCATGCTCGTGAGTTCCGTGACGAATGGTTATGCGAAGCCCGCCAAAGTAAAAGGGCACCACATTGCCGGAAAAACCGGAACCAGCCAGATCGCAGGTCCCGGCGGAAAGTATGAAACCGGCACGGGCTCCACGACCGCATCGTTCATCGGCTACGCACCGGCGAACCATCCCAAGTTCGTCGCACTCATCAAGCTCGACCGGCCCAAAGCAAAAAACATCACGCACGGTGCGCAGGCTGCTGCTCCCATCTTCCATGATATTGCGGAATTCTTGATAAAGTACTACGGATTGCCGCCCGATGAGGAGAATGCCAAATAGCTCATATCTCAGCATTCTTTACAACTACGCATTTTTGCTTTAAAAGACGTCTCCTTCTCGGTGAGACCCGTGTAGGTGAACCAACGCTGGTTCATGAAATCCACCGTCCCGTCCGGTAGCGCGGTCCACACGATTTCGGAAGCGACTCTGCAAGAAAATGAAGATGTTGCTCCGAAAAAGCAGACATGCCCGCCGGAACAATAAAAGGTTCTTGTGCAACAAGACCCGTTTCCGGCTCGCGATGCGCCTGCTTGCCGATGATACATTGAATGAGCGTATCCATGGAGATCAGACGACAGTATGCATGAAACACGCGAAAAGGGACAGCATATGCAGGCTTTTTCTCCTAAAACCCCTATCAATAGCTGATTAGCTTATTAGCTGATTAGGATGAGAGCGAGCTTCGAGATTAATGCATACAGCATTTTCATAACCTCCAGAAGCAAATTACTTTTTGTTGATTTCCAGTTTTCAAATAATTACCACAAAATAATTTCTTCTTTTATCCACTAGAGTTTGTTGCTTTGCAACAGCAATCATATACATTGCAACAGTATTCATTTTACCAAACTTCTGTATGGCAAACGTGAAAATGGAATTCAGCATCGGTGATATGAAATTTAGCGGTGAAGGCGATGAGAAATGGCTCTCGGTGCAACTAGACAAAATCATCGCTCAAGCAAAAATTTCTCGAAAAGAGCCGACAGTAGATAGAATATCGCCTACTGTCTCAGCTGATCATTCTATTACTACAGGTGATGAATCTATAAGTGGAAGACCGCTGGCAGCCTTCCTAGTTGAGAAAAATGCAAAAGTAAGCCAAGTACGAAAATTCCTGGTCACAGCTGTTTGGCTTGGAGCAAAATACAACAAGACTAATCTTACGACACGTGAAATAACAATTGCCCTTCGAACTGCAAGTCAAACTCGTCTCGGGAATTCTGCTGATTGCTTGAACCAAAATGTTGCAAAAGGTTTCTGCGAAAAGATTGGGAATGAGTTTTTTGTTACCGATGATGGCAGAAAGTCGATTGTAAACTCATGATGTTTAAATATATTTCAAATACGGGGCATGGCAAAAATGCCGACCTTTTAAAAGGGGATATAGCAACAAATCTTCTCAAGTCCGGTCACCCCATACTCGCAACTATTATTGGAATCTGCGATTTCAAAAACAGGTACCCTAAATCTCCAAGTGTTCTGAAAATTGGTATTACTGGCGGGGTCACACTTTTTGGCCTCAAAGCTCTAGCTACTCCTGTTCTAACTGCAGCAAATCAGCTCCTCGCAACTATTTTACAGTGACCGATTTTGCTAAATTCCTGGGCATATCCGGATTTTTGCCCCGTTTCACTGCGAGGAAATAGGCCAAGACTTGAATCGGGATGATGTTGACGATTGCTTGCGCGGGGCCTGCATCCGGCACTTTGATCCACTCTGCAAAGACCTCGTGCTTCTTCGGTGCGACACCGATCATAAAGGCACCACGTGCCTTCAGTTCGATGCTGTTGGTGATGACGTCCGTCGTGACTTCATCATTGCCAACCAGCGCGATGCACGGCGTGTCTTGCTCGATGAGAGCAATCGGTCCGTGCTTGAGTTCGCCGCCCGCGAATCCTTCTGCGTGGATGTAACTGACTTCTTGAATTTTAATGGCACTCTCCATGGCCATGGGGTAGTTCCAGCTCTTTCCGATGATGTAGAGGTTTTCATCATTTTTGATCTTCTCCGCCAACTCTTTCAAACGCGTCACGTAACGCGGGTTCAACATTTCCGCGATCTGCGAGGACGTTTCCAAGAGCAATGTTTTTCCCTGGCGCAATTTTCCCGCGAGTGCGTAGGCAATCAAAAGAAGCACTGCGAGTTGTCCCGTGAGAGCTTTGGTGGACGCCACCGCACGCTCGGGTCCTGCGTTGATGCGCAGCGTGTAATCCGCCTCGCGAGCGATGGTCGAACCTTCGACGTTCACGATCGCCAACACTTTCGCTCCTTTGAGTTTCGCAACCCGCATGGCATCCAGCACATCCGCCGTCTCGCCGCTCTGGCTGACGACGATGAGAAGGCTCTCCGGTTTTAAAAAGTGATGATAGAGCTTGAATTCGCTGGCGGGCGCAAAATTCACGTGCTTCTCCGCAATGACGGAAAAGAAATACTCCGCCGCCATGCAGGCTTTGGCAGCCGTGCCGCAGCCCACAAGGAACGTGCCCTTGGCATCGTGGATGGCCTTCGCCAGCGTCATGATCTGTTCTTCATCTTGATTCACGGCGCGCGCAACGCTTTCCTTCTGATCCATGATTTCCTTGAGCATGAAGTGTTCAAAGTCACCCTTCTCCGCTTGTTCAATGGACCAATTGATTTCGATTTCGCGCTTCGGCTTTTCCACGCCCGTCGCAAGATCGGAAAAGATGATGCTGTTGCCGTCCGTCACGAGCATCTCACCGTTATCTATATATTGCACCGTCTTCGTGTGCTTTAGGAACGCAGGAAAGTCCGATGCGACGTAGTACCCGTCTTTGCCGACGCCCACGATAAGAGGCGAACCCGTGCGTGCGGCCACAAGCGAGTGTGATGCGGTATGCAGCGCGAGGATCGCGAAGCGTCCTTCGAAACGGAGACATGCCTTGCGAACAGCCGCTGCAAAATCTTCGGCTGTTTTCAGTTCCTCTTCTATAAGGTGTGGAATCACTTCCGTATCGGTTTCGGAAACAAACGTGTGACCTTTCTTCTTGAGTTCGTCGCGGATCTCCCCGAAGTTTTCGATGATGCCGTTGTGAATCACCGCGATGGTCTTGTCACAACTCAAATGCGGATGCGCGTTTTCCTTCGTGACGCCGCCGTGCGTCGCCCAGCGCGTGTGTGCGACGGCCAGCGAACATTCTTCATAGAACTGCAGTCCGTTCACTTCGCTGATCTTCCCGATGTCTTTTTTTACCAAAAACCCATCACCAATGCTGCAGGCGACTCCCCAGGAGTCGTACCCGCGGTACTCCAAATTCTTCAACCCTTCCACCACCAATGCTCCTGCATCTTTCCTGGTGCCCACATACCCGAATATTCCGCACATAGATGCCATATTCTTGCGGAAAACCGATCCTCAGTCAATGGAGCCTTATGGAAGGAACCAGAGGAAACAAAGACGCATTAGGAAGCAGACGGTGCGTCATCATCTGTTTCTTCTGTTTCCTTTACCTCCTCTGTTTCCTCCTATTGACGCATTCAGCGCTCCCACCTACCATCTCCCAGCTCTTCTATGCCAATTATTGAGTCCGCCATCAAACGCGCACGCCAGAACGAGACGAGGCGTGCACGACGCCAGCCGTTCAAGACACGCCTGAAAAGCGTACTGCGTTCGTACACGGATCTTATAAAGGAAGGAAAGAAGAAGGAAGCTGCAGAGCTCTTCCCGCTGGTGATGAAAGTCATCGACACTGCAACAAAGAAGAACATCCTTCATAAGAACACCGCAGACCGCAAGAAATCGAGGTTGAGTAAGATGATTAGTGCCAAATAACTAGCATCGAATTTAGTTGAGATGTTTCTGTCTTTGTTTTCAACCCTCTCTCTGTCTCTCTCCCTGAAGGGAGAGAGGACGTCATTATTATTCTTTTTTAGAATTTTGCGTGTCACACTTTTCAGACTCTCAAAAACAGATACATGACGTTCCCTCCCCCTGTAGGGGGAGGGACAGGGAGAGGGTTAAAAAGAAACATGAACATATACCGTAACTTCCACTCTTCTGACTTTGAACTTATACTCATTCCTGTGAAGATTCTCGCTTTAGATCTGGGAACCAAGCACACAGGAGTCGCATTTATCGACCAAGAGAATGTGGGATTCGTCGTGCCACTCCCCACCATCAACCATAAGAGCAACGAAGAATTCATGCATGCTGTGCAAACATTGATCACCGATCGGAAAATTGATCGCATAATTGTCGGACTCCCCTTCTTGCTTTCCGGAAAGGAAGGATCGCAAGCGGCACTGGTGCAGAAACGCGTGAAAGATGTGGAGACACTCGGCATCCCCATTTCGCTCATGGACGAGCGCTATTCCTCACGTCAGACCTCTACGGCCACCCACCCGAAAAAAGGCAGGGATCGATCGGCTGTAGACCCCAATGCAATGGCAGCCATAGCCATTTTGGAAGCATTTACAGAAAGTTGACAATACCAAGAAATACAGGTATTTTATAACCTTTCCTTGGTCATTGAACAGCATCGCTCTGCCGAAAAGTCGGAAATAGCATCACAAAAAAATAAGCACGTGTTGCTGCTCTCGACACGCAAAAATTTGGGTCACTGATTGACACATTGGACATATGTAGAAAAAGCAATAAGTGAATCAGTTGGTCTACTCGAACCGATCGCAAATCTTTTGCTTCTGTCAATTTTCTGGTAGAACGAGGGTTGTTCTTTTCTCCCCTGCATCCATGACGTCGCCCGTCACCACATCTTCTTCCCAGCAGCAAGCTCAAGGCTCTCAACTCGTCATCAATCTCCAAGAATTGCTTAATAATCTTTTCATGGTTTTGACGGAGAAGGAAGTGGCGGTGATCAAGAAGCGTTTCGCACTGTTTGGACAACCCAAGCAAACGTTGGAGAAGATCGGCAAGCATTTCAAAGTGACGCGCGAGCGCATCCGCCAAATCGAGAGCATTGCGTTGAGCAAGTTGAAGAGAACGGTGCGCACGACGCGCTTGGACGAAATCAATGACCTTGCCAAGGCGACGCTTCGCGCCCATGGCGGCGTGATGCCAGAGGATGAACTCGTTTCCCTTGTTCTGAAGCGCATTCAAGGAAGCACGACCGTCGACGGCGCGGTGTTACGCCTCTCCTTCTCCATTGATACGGAAATGAGCTCCACGGGACGCTCCATCACCTTTGTGCCGTTCTGGAGACTCACGTCGCTCTCTGCAGATGATGTGTCATTGATCATCGACAATATCGTCAAAATCCTCCGCAAGCGCAAGACCTGCATGCAGCAGGAGGAGCTGGTGTCCGCCATCCAAGCCATGAACTTGTTCAAGGATCGCGTCCCGAGCGCAGAGCTTATTGGAAGCTGCCTCAAGATCGACGAGCGTCTGAGGAAGATAGATGAAGGCTGGGGTTTGACCGAGTGGCGCTTTGTTCGCCCTCGCAGCATTCGCGACAAAGTGGAAATCATCCTCAAGAAATCCGGAGAACCGCTCCACTTCATGGAGATTGCCAACCGCATCCGCGATGCCAAGTTCGACCACAAGAACGTCACCGTCCAGGCCGTCCACAACGAACTCATCCGCTACCCGCAATTTGTGCTGGTTGGACGCGGCCTCTACGCTTTGAAAGAATGGGGCTACGAGCCGGGAACCGTTGCAGACGTCATTGAGCGTATCCTCAAAGAGAAAGGACCTCTCAGCAAGAAAGAGATCATTGTGGAGGTCAGCAAGCAGCGCACCGTGAAGGTTGGCACCATCTCCCTAAATCTCCAGAAGATGCCGTACTTCACCCGCGTGGGCCGCGCCGTGTACGCTTTTGATGCCAGCAAGAAGTAAGAAAAGGGAGTAGAATCGTTTCTCTCTCAGCACTCCTATGAAACGTTTCTGCGCTTCCGTTGCCATTATCCTGTCCGTCCTTTTCCTTGCAGGCTGCAAGGAAGTTGTTGTTGATCTGCCCGAAGGAATCCAAACCGTGGAAGGCACTATAGAAGATGCCGCGATTTCGCTGGTGCGCAGAGGAACGCACGTGCTCACCAACAATGGCAAAGATCTTTACCTCCTGGAGAGTGCGACGGTCGACCTTCGTGATTACGTCGGAAGCCGAGCGACTGTAAAAGGAAAGGTGCAAGCGAACACCGATGCAAAGTGGCTGCCGGTGCTGACTGTGGAAGAGATCACCGAACAGAGTGAAGGGCAAACCGTGCATGTGTTTTCTGCGCTCGGCATTAGCCTGCAAGTCCCCGCCACCTGGCAGTTGCATATACAAGGATCCGGTTCCATTTTCAACCTTCCCGGCTCGCTGCAGCCGATCCTCACCATCATGGAAGAAGATTTTGAGGACATTCCCTACGATTTCTTCGGCGATTCCTCCACGGAAGAGAAAGAAATGACTCCCGTTATCATTGCCTCAAAGAGAGCGCTGCGTGTGACCGAGAAGAGCACGGGCATCCTGAGCATTCACATTGATCGCGGCATTTCCACGGCTGCCACCAAAAAGAGAGTGATCACCATTCAATTTACTCCCGAGAATCCGGAGGATGCTAAAGCCTCGCATGAACTCTTCCTGCGCATCATTCAGTCACTCAAATTCACCGGTGAGGCGAGGTCGAGCGCTTCTACAGCAGCATCTAAAGGCACCGACACATCATCCTCTGCGGGAAGCGATTCTTCGCCCGCTGCAGGCAAGCCCTGCGGCGGTCCTGCCGGCATCCTGTGTCCCACGGGCTTTTACTGCGATGTGCAGGATTTGCAGACGAATATTGGGAAGTGCAAGAAGCGCTGAGGACTTTTACCTATTGTATGGAGAAAACGATTCCTCTTACCCGGCCGGACAGCATAGACCCCGACATACTCAATGCCGTCCAGAGATATGATTCTGTCCTCATGATCGTGCGAAGAGGCGACAAGAAATTATGCATGCCTGTGTGCGATGCTTTGCGACAACACTCTATCGACGCACAGCTTGATTATGATCCCCGAGCGTTGCGTGACTCGCATTACGGTGAGGCCGCCAATCATAATCTTTTACTTGTGCGCGCGTCTCGCACCATACGGGAAAGCACAGTCTTTCATGTCGTGGAATACGCGCGAGGCAAATTTTCCCGTCCGGATTTCTCGATTCTTGTCGAAAAAGGAAAATCTCACAGTATTCGGACACGAAAAAGCGGAGGCCAAGAACACAATCCGGACGGGTACAAGCAGCTTCTTTCAGACCTGCAAGAAAAAGGATTACACACCATAGAGACAACCGGAAGAACCGGATTCGACATTCTGCAGGAATCCGTGCGGCATCATCTGGGACACATTCTCGGACTCGAACAAGAGATCACACAAACAATGCTGCAATAGTAAACAAGTGTGATCCCACCAGAACAAGAATGCCCCACATGGCCTTTTTCTTTTTGAAGACTAAATAAAGACTGAGGCAGTACGGCACCAGTAACACGAGAGCGCCAGAGATAAGAATCAGCGCACTCGAAAGTGAGAGCAACACGCCTCCGATGGAAAAGATGAGAAAAAAGCGGAAGAAAAGATAAAGATCGATATCCGCGACGGCGATGAAGAATAATTGCATGAAAATGGCACCTTCTCCTCTGCTCATGTTCGTAGTATACGCGATGAGAATAATGCCACGCTTAATGGTGTACGTTATTACACCACAACCTATTTCCGCTTCTGCAAGCGCTGTTTTTTGACTCCTAAAAAATAGTTCGTAAGATGAGTGTACAACCATACACCTTCCTCATCGGGGCGTTCTGTCGCAAGGCAGAACGTCCCTAGGAACCATTCTCTCTGTGAGAATCACATGAATCCGGACATTCATCAAAACGTTTTCTTCTTTACCTCCTTCTTCATCTTCTTCCTCCTCCCTATCATGACAAAGTCTTCATCTTCTTCCTCCGCAGTTATGGAACCACCCAAAGCAAAAGCAGCCGATCAATCGACGCCGGCGAAGTCCGCCAAGGCTGCATCGACGACAACGAACATAAAAACCGAAGCAATCAAAGCTGCACTCGCACAGATCAAAAAACAGTACGGCGACGGAGCCATCATGCAAATGGGCGACCGCGATGCCGTGACCATCGAAAAAGTTTCTTCGGGATCCCTCTCGCTGGACATCGCACTGGGCGGAGGTATTCCGAAAGGCCGCATCATAGAAATCTTCGGACCGGAATCCTCCGGCAAGACGACGCTGGCTCTTCACTGCATTGCAGAAGTGCAGAAACGCGGTGGCAAAGCTGCGTTTATCGACGCCGAGCACGCGTTGGATGTGCAGTACGCCAAGAAGATCGGCGTGGACGTGGATGTCCTGCTCGTCTCGCAACCGGACGATGGTGAGCAAGCACTGGAGATTACGGAGGCGCTCGTGCGCTCCGGCGGCATCGACATCATCGTGATTGACTCCGTTGCAGCACTGACACCGCGTGCAGAAATAGAAGGCATGATGGGTGACAGCCACATGGGACTGCAGGCGCGCTTGATGAGCCAAGCTCTTCGTAAACTGACGTCGATCGTGAGCAAGACAAACTGTTCCGTCGTCTTCATCAACCAAATGCGCATGAAGATCGGTGTGATGTTCGGCAACCCCGAGACAACCACGGGCGGCAATGCGCTCAAGTTCTACGCATCGCTGCGCTTGGATGTGCGCCGTATTGATAAAATCCTGGAGAAAGTGACGGGCAAAGATGCGGAATCGCAGGAAGTTGTCGGCAACAGAACACGCGTGAAAGTCGTCAAAAACAAAGTGGCTCCGCCGTTTAGACAGGCCGAGTTCGATATTCTGTACGCACGCGGTATCAGCAAAGAAGGTGATGTCCTGGATCTTGGCGTGAAATACGGCGTACTGGAGAAGGCCGGCAACTACTTCCGCTACGGCGAGGAAACGCTGGGACAAGGCCGCGAGCAGGCTCGCTTCTACCTCATTGAGAATAAGAAGCTCACCGAGAAATTGGAAAAAGAAATCCGGGCTGCAGCAGAGAAGCTTGTTGTGTAATTCGTATTTTCCGTAGCAGCGAGTCATGACTCGCTGCTACCGTACATGTATGGAAAAAGAACTCTTCAATCAATTCGGCTGGGAACTGACAATGGAAGAGGCATCACTTCCCGATGGAAGGAAGAAAAAGCTTGTACGCGTTCACCGCTGTGATTCAGTACATATTCTTGCCTTCGATAAGGATTGCAACGTTCTTTTGCTCCGAGAATTTCGTCCATTCTATGGCAAATATATTTGGATGCTGCCCAGTGGTCGCGTCGATAAAGAAAATGACATAGAAACAGCCGCGCAGCGTGAATTGCAAGAGGAGACCGGATTTCGTTCAAAATCATTAACGCACTACTGCACAACACAGCATTCGGAAAGCATGAATTTTGCGAATCATATTTTTATCGCAAAGGATTTGACGGAAGATCCGTTAAAACAAGATGACCACGAATTGATCGAAGTGCATGCAATGCCGTTGGAAGAAGCGATTGAAAAGGTTTTAAGCAGTCCGGTGATTCATACGGCAAGCGCTTTTGCACTCCTGCGGTACACGCACGAACACCCATAGTTTTCCACAGTTCTTCCAGAATTCTTCCAGAGATGCATAAGGAAATAAGGTGAGCATTTGTCCCGCTATTCGGCAAGATTCGGAGTGAAAGAGACGTCGTATCGCGCTACCATCACTTCCCCTTTGAATTTCTATGCCCGTTGCTTCGCCACTTCTGGAGACCCAACCGCATTCAACAGAAGCGGAGAAAACAGTGCTTGGAGCGCTTTTGTTGGATCCGGAAGCTATAGTCAAGATTTCCGATCTCCTGACGCCGGAAGATTTTTACGATCCCACGTATCGTATCATTTTTCAGGCGATCTTTGAACTCTATCAACAGCATGAAGCAATCGACTTTGTGACGGTGAACAGCAAGCTTGCGGATAATAAAAAAATCCAAGACGTGGGAGGCAGCGCGTTCTTGGCGGAGCTTGCATCGGTTGTCCCGACATCGTCGCACATTTACCAGTACGCGCAGATTGTAAAGACCAAGGCCGTGCATCGCCGCATCATCGATGCGGGGCAGAAGATCACAGGGTTCGGCTACGAAACGGACAGGCCCATCGCAGAACTTTTGGATCAGGTCGAGAAAACCGTCTTCAACGTGACGAACATGTTCCTGAAAGAAAAGTTCATGCACATTCGCGAAGTCTTGGATGCGCGCTACGAAAAATTTGCGGAAATGCACGAATCCGACGACGACAATGTGGTGAAAGGCGTGCCAACGGGCTTCCAGGCATTGGATATGAAGATCTCCGGCTTGCAGCCCAGCGACCTCGTCATTGTCGCCGCACGTCCCAGTATGGGAAAAACCAGCTTGGCGCTGAATATTGCGCAGAACGCCGCCATTCGCTTCCACAAGACCGTGGGCATCTTCTCGCTGGAAATGAGCAAAGAGCAGCTCGTGGACCGCTTGTTTGCGTCCATGCTTGGCGTGGACAGCTGGAAACTCCAACGCGGCAAACTGGATGACAGCGATTTCCAGAACATGGGTCCCATCATGGATGAATTGAACAAAGCAAACATCTTCATCGATGACTCCGTCGCTTCCTCGATGCCGGAACTCCGCGCAAAGGCACGCCGCCTGCAAATGGAACACGGATTGGATTTGCTCATCATCGACTACTTGCAGCTGATGAGCACGGGAAACATGCACTACGCAGGCAACCGCGTGCAGGAAATTTCAGAAATCTCTCGTTCGCTCAAGCAAATCGGGCGCGAACTGCACGTTCCCATTCTCGCGCTCTCGCAGCTCAGTCGCGCCGTGGAAAGCCGCCCGGGCAACATTCCGCAGCTCTCCGACCTCCGCGACTCCGGTTCCATTGAACAAGACGCAGACATCGTGCTGATGATGTACCGCGAAGATTATTACGAAGAAGACAGTGACCGCCCCGGCCTCACGGACATCTACATCCGCAAACATCGCAATGGCCCCACGGGACGTATCGAACTTCTCTTCAAGAAAGAACAAATGCGCTTCTACGACGTGGATAAAGCGCACTCGAGGACACCGGCACACGCAATGGCGAACGATTAAATCTCATATATAGACAGTTTCATGTTACAGGTTTTGGGTTTCAAGTTACGACAGAACTCGAAACCCGTAAGGTTCTTGACTCAAGAAAAAAGATTGCTACATTTCCTTCAAACAGATGTCTCGTCACGGAATTCTCCTCGGCAATCTCCTTACTCTGCTTAGTGCGGAAGGGCGGTTGCATGCGAGGTAAAAATAATAATCCTCACAATACGAACCTCCCTTCCCAGCTGGAGGTTATTTTTATTTCTTACTTTTTTCTTCCCATGAACACCGTATCTTCCAACACAGTCATACCCGATGATCCGTCTCCTATACTCAGACGAGCACGACAATTATCCGAAGTAGAACCACATGAATTGGGCGAATACGAGCGATCTTTGCTTGATGGTTTCGCTTCCGAAGTAAAAGAAGCGACAGAACCTGTCTGGGTGCAGCCGGAAACAGATTGATGCTCATCGCGATCAAATTGTGACAATGAGAAAGCAGTTCTATACTCCGCGTCATATGCCTCCTGATTTCATCCCCATCCGTCCGGAACTTTCTCTGCTCGCGATCCTCGGTTACGCATTCTTTGCGTTTTCCGTCGGACTCCTCCTGACACCGTGGTTCATTTCGTTCCTCCGCAGAAATAAGCTCGGGAAACAGCTGCGCGTGGAAACCGTCGATGGACGGGAAGCGTCCATCTTCCGCAAGTACCATGAGAACAAGATGGGGACGCCGACGATGGGAGGACTTCTCATTTGGGGATCGATTCTGATCACGGTGCTCTTCTCCCGTGCGCTTGCGCTCTTCGGATTTGTGGAAAATTCTCTGCTGCAACGAGGACAGGTGTACCTGCCGCTCTTCATGCTCGTTTCCCTTGGACTTCTGGGCGCACTGGATGACTACTTGAATATCTCCGGCGTCGGAAAAAAACGCGGCCTGGATGTCCTGCCGAAGATCACATCGCTTCTGGTGATCAGTACGGTGGGAGCTCTCTGGTTCTACTTTAAACTTGGCTACGCGGAAATCCACGTGCCTTTTTATGGAGAGCTTGCCGTCGGCGCATTCTACATTCCACTCTTCATCTTCATCATCATCGGAACGGCAAACGCCGTGAACGTGACGGACGGACTGGATGGCCTTGCGGGAGGACTCTTGATGATCGCCTTCGGCGGTTTCGCACTGCTTGCGTACATGAGCGGCCTCGCAGTGCTCGCAGCATTTTGTGCAGTCTGTGCGGGAGCCGTGGCAGCATTCCTCTGGCACAACGTGCCGCCGGCGCTTTTCTTCATGGGTGATACGGGATCCCTTGCTCTTGGAGGCACACTCGGCGTCATTGCACTGATGATCGACCATGTCCTCGTGTTGCCTCTCCTCGGCTTCGTCTTTGTCATTGAAATGCTTTCCGTCATCATCCAGCTCACAAGCAAACGCCTCCGCGGCGGTAAGAAAGTGTTTCGAGCCGCCCCCATTCATCATCATTTCGAGGCTTTGGAGTGGGGCGAAAGCAAAGTAACCATGCGATTCTGGATCATCGGCGCCTTCTTTGCGTTCTTGGGCATTATCGTGGGAATCGCGGGCTGATGCTTCTGTTCCTCTTTGGCTTTCCGGAGAGTCTTGGTATCATCAAGCCATGCTCAGGGTCGCCATCAACGGTTACGGACGCATAGGGCGTGTCGTCCACCGTCAGCTGGTTGAGCGCTTTTCGAAGGAAGTGGAAGTCGTCGCCATCAATGCGTCCAGCAATGCCGCCATGCGCGAGTATCTTTTGAAATATGACACGCTGCACGGACGATTTTCCGGAGACGTGCATCTGGACGGCGAGCATTTGAAGGTGAATGGAAAAACGGTGCAGGTCGTCAAAGAAAAGGATCCTGCTCAATGTCCGTGGAAAGAATTGAAAGTGGACTTGGTAATCGAGGCATCCGGCAAATTCCGCAGCCGCGACAAATGCCAAGCACATCTGGATGCCGGAGCCAAGGCCGTGCTCATAACGGCTCCGCCCAAAGACGATGTCACGATGATCGTGATGGGTGTGAATGATCACCTGCTGAAAGAATCACTCCCCATCGTCAGCGCCGCTTCCTGCACGACAAATTCGATTGCACCGGTTATCAAAGTGTTGGATGCATGGAAGGGCATCCGGAAAGGACTCATGTGCACGACGCACGCCTACACTAGCTCGCAGAATCTTTTAGATAATTCGTCGGACAGTTCGAAGATGCGCATAGCGCGCTCCGCAGCCTTGAATATCATTCCAACGACGACGGGCGCAGCAAAAGCCGTTGGCAAAGTTTTCCCGCACCTGCAGGGAAAGATGGATGGCATGGCGCTGCGCGTCCCCATGCCCGATGTCTCTGCCTCGTACCTTGCACTGGAAATGGAAAAGCCTGTTACCATCGAAGAAGTGAATCATCAACTTACGAAAGCCGCCGAAGGTGAGCTGAAGGGAATCCTTGCAGTGGAGGAAGGATTACTCGTGTCTTCGGATTACATTTCCGATCCGCACTCCAGCACCGTCGATTTGGAATCCACCAATGTCGTGGATGGAACGCTGGTGCAGATCCTCGCTTGGTATGACAACGAATGGGGCTACGGCATGCGTGTGACGGAGATGGCGGCACAGATCGCTTCCTATCTGAAATGAGCGCAGCAAAAGCGTCAGCGAAGCGCCTCACTCTCAATGAACATCTTCAGAGTGTCTCCAAGGCGCCGGATGATTTGCGTCATTTGATTGTGGATATTGCAAACGCCGGAAAGTACGTGCACGACGCCATCCGCAACACGGAGTACGGACTCGCCGGAAAAACAAACCAATTCGGAGAAGACCAGGTGAAGCTGGATGTCGTGAGTGAAGAGATCATCCAGAAACATCTGCGGGAATCGAAAATGGTCGCGACCTACATTTCCGAAGAGCAAAACGAGATCGTGGAACTGCATCCGGAGGCTCCGTACTCCGTTGCCTATGATCCGCTGGACGGGTCTTCCCTCGTGGAGGCAAACCTTGCCATAGGGTCAATTTTTGGCTTGTATAAGGGAAAAAGTATCATCGGTCAAAAGCCAAAGGATCAGGTCGGTGCCCTGTATCTTCTCTACGGCCCTCGCACCGTCCTCGTGTACTCCACAGGAAACGGCGTGCACGAGTTTCGCTTGAACGAAGTCGGCGAGTTCATCGTGATTCGAGAATTTCTGGGCGTCGCCGATACGGCGAAAAATTACAGCCCGGGAAACTTACGCGCGGTGAATGACACGCCGCAGTACCGTGCAATGCTCAACACCTGGCTGGATGAAGAACTCACGCTGCGCTATTCCGGCTGCATGGTGGCGGATATCCATCATATCCTCAGCAAAGGCCAAGGCATCTTCACGAACATAGGAGGCAGCAAATACCCGGAAGGGAAACTTCGTCTGGCATTTGAGTGCGGACCGTTTTCGTACTTGATGGAGCAAGCGGGCGGCGCTTCTTCCGATGGTAAAGCTCCTATCACAAGCAAGAAAATTGAAAAGCCCGATCAGCGAACTCCGATTATCATTGGATCGAAAACAGAAGTGGAACGAGTGTGCGCTCGACTGAAGAGCTAGGAATTAGGAAGTTAGGAGATTAGGAATAAGGCTTCACTTTATATTCCTAATCTCCTAGTTCCTAACTTCCTAATTCCTAAATCAATCCCAAAAGGGTTGTTCGAGCGCCTTCTCAATCACTTGATCCAATGTCTTATCCGGCATCACCTTGCTCTGTTTGCCCTCCAGACGATAAATACGTTTCATGGAACGATACGTGCCCCACGGAAAAAATTTTCTCCAGCTCGGACGTTTATCTTCCACTGTTGTTTCCGCCTTGGGAATAGCCATGGACTTGGGATTTCCCGTCTTCGAGAATTCCACTCTTCCGACAACGACGCGGTTGTCCGGATCGACGTAGACCAAGTCTTCGTCCTTGAACGCGGGAGCCAATGGATCTGTTGCAGGATCACTCATGGGTACAAGCGGTGCTCCTCCGGAGCGGGTGCCGGTGGAGGAGGGGGCGGGGGCGGGGGCGGTACGTAGGTTTCTTTTGCGACAGGAAGAATTTGATCTTCCGGATGATGGAAGAGTTCCTGCGCTTGCGATTTTCGCTGCTCTTGAAGACGTAAAAATGCGTACAGAAGTGCGACCAAATTGCCGATCAAGCAAATATAAATGCCAAAGCGCACTTCCATGCGCGAGAATTCAAATGTGACTTTGGTGAGGACAGAGAGCGCTGCCAGAACGAGAATCGTAGCTTCCAATGCCAAACAGAAGCGCACGAGATCCTTATGGCGCTTTTTGATGAGCACGGGTCCCCCGGAAAGCGGCACAACCGTTATCGCAAGAAGTGTGAGTAGCAGCAGAAAAATGCCAATGCCCAGGAACGACGTGTAAAAGCCAAAACCCGAATACGTAATGCTGTCTCCCCCCAGCCATTCGCCACTGAGCCATGGGAGAAATACACCCACCATGCCAATAATGACTCCAACGTTCAAAATTTGCTCCTCCAGCTCCAAGGTTAGGACACTCCGGATGATGCGTGTGTTCATGGGAACCAGGATAGCATTCACGGACGCATGGCACTAGACTAATAATCCTCACACGTATGCGCATTGCTATCGACTGTCGGGAAGCTTTTCGTGCGGAAAGCACGGGAAAAGGCAAATGGACGGAAGGGTTTTTGAAAGAATTGATGACGCGCAATGCGGATGTAACCCTGTGCTCCGACACACCGGTGCCAAAGCAATTCGATCATCTGAAAAAAATCATCATCCCAAAAAAAGGGTTCGCCTGGCATTGGTCGCTTACGAAAGAATTGAAGAGGCGATCCGACATCGATATTTTTCTGAGTCCGACCAGTTACATCGTTCCGGCACTGCTGGGAAAACGGAAGCGGTGCATTCCTGTCGTGCACGACCTCATCGCATTCCGGAACGAACCGCACGATCGCAAAGCGCGCATGATCGAGTACGCGACACTCGGAAGAGCCATCCGCACTGCATGGAAAGTTGCCGTGATCAGCGAATCGACGAAGAAAGATTTGATGGAGCGACATCCTCGTCTGGATGCAGAAAAGATCTTTATTCTCTACGCAGGACCCCTGCGGGAAAGTGTCCCTGCGTCCGTTCCGGACGAAAAAACCATTCTCTGCGCCGCAACCTTGTGCCCACGAAAAAATCAAGCGCGACTCATTCGTGCCTATGCGAAACTAGATGATGAGCTTCGGAAACAATACCGACTCGTTCTTGTTGGAGCGCGCGGTTGGCACGATGAAGAAATCATACAACTGATTGAAAAAACTTCCGGCGTGGAATGGAAAAAATATGTCAGCGACACAGAGTATGAAGCACTCCTAAACAGAGCGACTGTCTTTGCCATGCCCTCACTCTACGAAGGATTTGGGATGCAAATTTTAGATGCGATGCAGCGGAGTATCCCCATCCTCACATCGAACAAAGGAAGTTTGAAGGAAGTCGCGGGATTTGCCGCTCTCTTTTGCAATCCCGAAGACGAACAATCCATCCGCATTGGTCTGCGCATGCTTCTTCTGGATGAAGAGTTGCGTAAGCGGTTGCAACGGGAATGTACGAAACAAGCAGCTCAATTCTCCTGGAAACGCACGGTGGATCTGTTTTTAGAAGCTCTCGGAAACGTGTAAAACCTGCTATAATCGCGCTCCATGACACAATACAAGCGCATCGGCGTGACAGTGAAATCCGACCTCGATCATCGTGACGAGGCTGTGAGAACAGTTTTAGAAATACTGAAAAAATCCGACGCGGAGGTGCTCTTAGATGACAAGCGTTGCCATGATCTTCCCAGCGCCAAAGGTATTGCGCTGTTCGAAGATGAAAAGAATTTGGATCTTCTCATTGTGATCGGTGGTGATGGAACAATTCTGCGAGCCGTGCGACAACTGAAAGATTTTTCGATTCCCATCCTCAGCGTGAACAGAGGTGCAGTCGGTTTCCTGGCGGAAACGAATATGGATGAAGCGGCCACACTTCTTCCGAAACTTTTGAAAGGAGACGGTGTCATCGACGAGCGAAGTGTCCTGCATGTGGAAGCAAAACGCGGAAAAGAAATGTTATTCCACGGCAATGTCTTAAACGAAGCGGTCATCTCCCAAGGCACCATCGCACGCCTTGTGAATCTCCGCACGAACATCAATGGAGAAGAGCTGACGACCTTTCGTGCCGATGGCCTCATTATCGCGACGCCCACAGGCTCCACGGCCTACAGCTTGGCCGCAGGAGGTCCCATCGTGCATCCACGCCTCTCTGCAGCAATTCTCACCCCCATCAATTCGCACAGTTTCAGCCAAAAGCCGCTCGTGATCCCCAGCGACCATGTCATAGACGTGGAAGTGCAAACGAAGGAAAACAAGTTCAGCGATGTGGAAGTGAGCTTAACGCTGGACGGCCAAACCTACATCCGTCTGGAACGCGGCGACACCGTGTCCGCACATATCAACAAGCAAACCGTAAAATTCCTACGACGAAAACAAGACACGTTCTTTGGAACACTTAGGGAAAAACTAAAGTGGGGGGATTCCCTGCGGAAGGAGGAGTGAGGATCCTTTCAATATTAGAATGAAGATGGCTGATGAGCCTCGAGGCCAAACCTTTATTCCATTCACCGATATCCTCTACAACAAAAGGTGGATTGAGTACTGTATTGATTGATAAATCAAAAAGATGCAGTGTTTGTTGCGAGGATCTTATTTCAACGAAACCTGAAACTATTGTTCGAGTGGGAAGATACAGTTTTGTTTGCGCATTAAAAACAACATGAGGTGCACATTGTGCAATGGTCCTCTGCACATTCTCTGTTACCCAATCCTTCTCGATGGATGGAAGTTGCTCAGCCATAAAAGGAATCCAGTCTAGAAAATAATCCTGTGCTGGCAAGAATTTAACGGATAATCATTTCTTCTCTTCCTTGCCCCGTACCTATCAATCGGACAGGAATCCCTGTGTTGTCTTCAATGAATTTAATGTAGTCCTGGGCATTCTCCGGCAATTTCTTGAACTCTGTGATGCCGCGCGTGGACTGCTTCCAACCCGGAAATGTTTTGAAAATTGCCTTTCCATCTTTTTCACCGATTCCCACGGGAACGGAACCTTCTTCATCCAAGACATCCAATTTCGTGATATTCCAACACAGAAAACCATTCACGAGTGCCGAATAGTTCAAATCCGGAATGGAAACCCACCCGCAACGACGCGGGCGCTTGGTGACAGAACCGTATTCCCCTCCCCTCTCGCGTAAACGATCTCCTGTCTCCCCTGTGACCTCCGTGGGAAATGTTCCCGCGCCCACACGCGTGCAGTACGCTTTTGCAACGCCGATACAGGAATTAAGTGCACGCGGCGGCAATCCAAGCCCTTGCAATGCACCTGCTGCCGTTGTGAAGCTGCTTGTCACATAAGGGTACGTACCATGATCCAGATCCAACAGCGTGGCCTGCGCACCTTCCATGAGGATGCGTTTACCATCACTCAACATCGTGTGAAGCAGATTTGTTGTGTCGACGATGCGCTTGCTCAGGCGCGACTCTGCTCCTTTCAGTTGCTGCACTTCTTTCTCGACATCAATCTTCACACCGTACTGCGCTTGCACATCTTTGGCGCGCTCCTGCAATTCACTGCGCAGATCTTCCCCCAAACGTTCCAAACGGATGCCGCGACGCGCAGCCTTGTCCATGTATGCAGGGCCAATGCCGCGCTTGGTGGTTCCAATCCCCTCTCCCTTTGCAACCACGCGGCGATCCTCCAATGCCGCATCGATGTCTTTATGAAAATCAAAAAGAATGTGTGCTTCGGAGGAAATCCAAAGTCGTGGCACAAGATCGATCCCCACTTGTTTCAGCAGATCCAATTCCTCCAGCAATGTCGGAAGATGGATGACCATGCCGCTGCCAAGCAAAACGGGTTTACCCTCATGCAAACACCCGGACGGAAGCAGACGAAACACGTGCTTTTTCCCATCAACCACGATGGTGTGTCCGGCATTCGCTCCGCCGCATGCGCGTGCGATGACATCGAAGTGTTCCGTCAAAATATCGATGACTTTTCCCTTCCCCTCATCCCCCCATTGCGCGCCAATGACGGCGGATACCTGTCCCAACGATGCAAGCAGTTTCTGCACAAAGAAACGATACCAGAATATTGACCTGATATAAAATAGACCTTATAATTCCCGAATCCATGGCACCCCCGGAATCATCAAAACTGCAGGGCGAACGGCGCAATCACGAAATCGTTTTCCCAAAAAGCACGGATGTATCTGCTCTTGCTGCAAGCAGGATAGTGCAGACAGTCCTCGTGAAGAATGATGCCATCGCTGCTGTTCTTAAACCGCGAGCACCGATTTCCGAAATAAGTGCACTGAAGAACATTTCCCCTGCTGCAGTCTACAAAATAGATGGAAAAGAAGTGGAGAAGGATGACGGATCTAATGCTGCTCCGCCTCGCATTCCACAAGATAGCCCAAACACTGAGGATGCATCTCCGCAGATTGAATGAGAGATCCAAGAACTGATGTTCCTGCCTCGCCGCCGAAGAGTGCAACATGCGGTTCAAAATCAACAACATCCTTCATCAGAGTTCGTCCTTTCGGAATGTACGGAGGATTCGAAACGATGAGAAACGGCTGATCAAAAGTTTTCAAAGGTTTCAATCCATCGCCTTGGAGAAATGTGATGCGATCGATGACACCGTGACGTTTGGCATTTCCACGAGCAACTTCCAGAGCATCATTGCTGATGTCCGTGGCAATAATCCGCATTTCAGGATGCTCAAGTGCCAGCGTGATCGCTATGCAGCCGCTTCCCGTGCCGACATCGACGATTGTTCGCACGGCAAAGAGATCACGAAAGATTTTTGCAACGCCGATAATCTTTTCATCCAATTCACGCGTTTCCTCTATGCCACTCGCAAGAACATCCAGTGCGAGCTGCACGAGATGTTCCGTGGACGAACGCGGGATGAGCACGCGATGATCGACGTTAAAAGATCTTCCGAAAAATTCTTGTGTGCCCGTGATGTACGCAATCGGTTCAAACATTTTTCTACGATCGATCCATGTTTGGAGTTTTGACCAGTGTGCATCGGTCAACGATTCTTCATCATGGGCAATAATCCACGCACGATCTTTGCCGAGCACTGCTGCCAACAGGATCTCCGTATCCGGCATCGGCAATCCCGAACCATTGAGTGCACTTCGAATGTCCATGCAACTATGATAGCGTTGCATTATGCATCGCATAGGAATCGATTGCCGTTTTGCAAACTCTCCGACAGGACTGGGGCGGTACACGCGCGAGATCGTGACGCATGTGCTGCAAAGGAATGATGCAGAATACGTGCTGTTCGTACGAGATACGCAGGAAGAATGGTTTTATCGGCTCCCGCGCCACATTCGCGACCAAGCGATCAAAACGGATATTCCGCATTATTCGCTACAGGAGCAGATTCTTCTTCCATCAATTTTGAAGAAGGCAAACATTGATCTTCTCTTTTCTCCACATTTCAATGTTCCGCTGCTTTGCCCCGTGCCCTTTGTCGTGACTGTCCATGATCTCATTCTGCATCGTTTTCCGAACAAAACATCATGGCTGAAACAATTTCTCTACCGATGCGTTATGCGCCATGCCGTGCGACGATCGAAAGCTATCATTGCCGTCAGCCATTTTACAGCTGCGGAGCTCAAAGCCGTTTATGGGAATACGATCACTGCAAAGACCGTTGTGATTCACGAAGGAGTCGGCAATGATTTCGTTCCACAATCCAAAGAAAAGATCGAATCTGTGTTACAAAAATACGAACTCAAGAAACCGTTCTTCCTCTACGTCGGCAATGCAAAAGAACATAAGAATGTGCAGATGCTGATGGACGCTTTCGCGGAACTCAATGATCCATCCAAAGAATTGATTGTCATATCCGGCGGACAGGAAATAACACGGCTGCACCAACGCCATGGCACACGCATCATCCATCCTGTTCGCGATGCCGATTTGCCGGCTCTCTACGCTTCGGCCATCGCATTCGTCACGGCGTCTTTGTATGAAGGCTTTTGCTTGCCTGTCATAGAAGCTGCGGCCATGGGCTGCCCTGTCATCGCTACCAATCGAGCGGCGATCCGCGAGGTGGCAAGTGCGGGATCGCTGTTGATAGAACCAACGGTGGAAGCGTTCGCGAAAGCATTGCGCAATCCGCCTGCGCGCGCACCGCACATCGATCCCCTTCCTTTTCGCTGGGAAGACGCAGCGACGAAAATAGCCGAGCTGATTCTTGCGAAGAGCGTATAATCGGCGGTATGGATTCCATTCGATCACTGCTGCCAAAAGTGCTGCGCAAGCGTGGGCTTCATGCACATGCGGAAGCATCGCTTGTCGTGCATCGATCTACCCTCTGGATACGGGAACAGCTGCCGGCCTTAGCGGCAGACATCCACGTAGAAAAATTGCAGGATGCAACGCTCATCATCCGCTGCAAAAACAGCGTGGCTGCGCAGGAATGCCAAATGCTTGCCTCGAAATTAAAGACATACTTGGAACAGGAATGCGGCATTACCGTAAAAGAAGTCTGCATCATGCGAGCCTGAGAACAGCAGGGTTGTCGCCTTGAAAAATTTCCGTCGCGCAACTTGGCGAGCGGAGCGCCCGAAAAGTGCATGTCTGAGGACGAGCGTAGCGAGTCATTGTTGCGCAGGAAATTTTTCAGAGCGACTGTTTTCTTTCTCCACTTTCTTTTGGCGGATGGTCTCAAGTTCCAAGTGCACCAGCGAGGTGCGAATGAAATATTTCTTTGGGCGATGCCCAGCCTAACACTTTGCGAGGTCTGTCGTTCATGAGCTTTTCCACCTCTCGTAATTTCTTGGTAGTGACCAGGGAAAAATCCGTTCCTTTGGGGAAGAATTGCCTGAGGAGACCGTTGGTGTTTTCATTTGTTCCTCGCTGCCAAGGGCTTTGGGGATCACAGAAATACACCTTCACTTTTGTCGCTCTCGTCAGTTCCTGATGTCCCGACATCTCCTTCCCCCGATCGTATGTAAGGCTTTGGCGGAGTTCCAGCGGAAGCGTGTTGAATCTCTTGGCAAAAGCAGTGCATGCCTCCTCTGTTTTTCGTTTGGAGATCTTGCAGAGCATAAGATAACGGGTGGTACGTTCGACGAGTGTTCCGATGAAAGCATTCCTGCCGAGAATGAGATCGCCTTCCCAATGACCGGCAATTGCCCGATCCTCAACGTCTGCAGGACGGTCATGGATGCTCACCATCTCTGCAATCTGACCGCGGCGGTCACTCTGCAATATGCCACGGTGTTTGCGTTTTTTGTGTTTTCGCCGGAGCAAGGAGAGCAGTTCCTTGCGGAGAGTTCCTCGTGGAAGAACGTAGAGGGCTGCATAGATGCTTTCCGTGGATACATGCATTGTGGAGGCAGCATACGTTTTTCGCAGGGAGGCTGAAATCTGTTCCGGAGACCAACGGAGATGCAGCATCTCCTGAATCTCAACCCAGAGCGCCGGACGAAGCATGGTGAATCGTAATTTTCTCGGCTTTCTGGAACGCTTCCGTGCACGAAATTGCGCTGTGCACGCCCGATAACCGATGTTTGCCGTGTGGCGGAGAACTTCACGGCTCACGGTGGTATGAGAACGCCCCAGAGAGGATGCAATGACGCGGAGACTCAAACCTTGAGCCATGCCTCTGCTGATCTCTTCACGTTCAGAGAGAGAAAGATGGATGTAGTGCATGGAGAGGAGGGTAGTCCTCAGTGGTGCACTTGGTTCTTGAACCTAATATCTCTTTCCTTGGTGTGTGGCCTGTCTGCCGGCAGGCAGGTGTAACTTTGATTCTTTATCAGCGGACCTCCTGTTTTTTCTTCATTCTCCGGACACCGTTCGCTACCATCTACACATGATGCATCGTTTCCTTCTGTTTCTGAGCATGATGTTGCTGCCCTCTCTGCTGCACGCGCACGGCATCGGCGTCTCGCTGGAAAAAACGGTGGATGAGTATCTGGTCGACATCGGATACGAACCGGAGGAATTGCGCGCAGGCGAACCGGTGCGTTTTGATTTTCAACTGTGGAACAATGACATGGAAAATTTGCGACCGATGGAATTCACGGCCGTCGCCATGAAAATCCTCGATAATGAAAATGAGGAAGTGGTTTTCGAAACGCGCATTGCAAAAGCTCCGCTCGGTTGGACGGGCATGTATGTGTCCTTTCCGGAAGCGGGAGATTACACGCTCCATGCAACCTATCAAAATGGCGACGAGGATGTGACGGAGGCATCGTTCCCTCTCTCGGTCGAAGCGGCAGCAAGCATGTGGAATCCGCTCGCCATGAGTGCAATCCTGATGATGGGAAGCTTGATTGCCGGGGGATTGCTTGCAACCGTGGGGAAAAAAGCGATGCGGCGGTGAAAGGCCGATGAGAAACATAGTCCTTAACGCCGAAGCGGAGATACGGTCAATGCCATTTGTGTCATAAGGTTGGTAGTTTTGTCGTCTAAGGTATTTCTTCCTTTCACTCTTTTTATGTCCCCCTCACAGACTCGAACGCTGAGTGTTTCCGGCGTGGCATTCGTGCTCTTTTCCCAGATCTTCGGCTGGATCGCCGCCGGCATGCTGCTGGCTCCCGCTGCCATGGCGGCAGCCTGCCCTGCGGGACCTCTGGTTGGCTATTGGCCGATGGAGGAAGGCGGCGTGAGTGTCACAACCGCGGATCTCACGGGCGGAAACGATGGCACATTGGAAAATGGCGTTCTGTGGACGGGCGCGGGAGGAGTTATGGGGAGCACCGATTCTCTCACGTTTGATGGCACGGATGACCAAGTGCGTGTCGCGAACTCTTCGGACTTCGCGTTCGGCACGACGGAGTTCACCGTCAGTTTGTTTGCGAATACGACGACCGGCGACCGCTCCGTGCTGGGGAATTACGATGGCGACGGATGGGGACTCTACTTCTACAGCGACGGACGCGTGAACTTCTTCGGCTACGGAACGGGCGGCTCCAATGACAATGCATTTTTGGGCGGTGTTCTCGTTGGCGGCTGGCACCATGTCACCGGCGTCTACAAGCGCAGCGGCGCTGATCTGACGATTGAAACGTACGTGGACGGTGCGCTCATTGGCAGCAACACGGCAACCGTCGGCGACATCACCTCCGGCAGCGATCTTCTCTTTGGCCGTTACTTGTTGCAACCGCACTATGCGGGACTGTTGGATGATGTGCGCATCTTCGGCAGGGCCTTGACCGGCGCGGAAGTGGCTGTGCTCTCCACGGGTTGCGATGACACGGATGGAGACGGCCAAACGGATGCGGATGAGATCGCCTGCGGATCGGACCCCGTGGACGATGCGTCTGTCTCGCCGGACAACGAGAGTGACGGCATTCCCGACTGCGTCGATCCCGATGATGACAATGACGGCGTGCTCGACGGACCCGACAATTGCGACTTTGATGCCAATCCCGGACAAGAGGATTTGGACAGTGACGGCATCGGCGATGTCTGCGATCCGCAGACCTGCAGTAACGGAGACATCGAAGGAACGGAAACATGCGATGACGGCGATCTGGACAACGCCGACGGATGTTCCGACGTCTGTGCTGTGGAACCGGGTTGGGCATGCGTGCATGAACCGAGCACGTGCGTGTTGGCTCCTCTGTGCGACGGGCAAACTGCGACGATCTTCGTGGACAGCGCACCGGGTTCCCCCACCGTCTTCGGCGGCCCGCAGAACGGCCTGCCGTACGCCGGCACCCTCAACGGCACCGGCGGCAACGATGTGATGGTGGGAACGGCGGGCAAAGACAAAATGAACGCGAGCAACGGGAATGATCTGCTCTGCGCACTGGGAGACGATGACAAACTCGCCGGCAGCAACGGCAATGACACGATGTTTGGTGAAGACGGGAACGACGCGTTGGATGGCAGCAATGGGAACGATGTCCTGGATGGCGGAGCGGGCAATGATAAATTGAACGGCAGCAACGGTGATGACACGCTCTTCGGCCGCGACGGCAATGACACCATGGCGGGCAGCAATGGCGTGGATGTCCTCTGCGGAGCCGACGACAACGACAAACTGGGTGGAGACAGCGGGAATGACCGCATGGATGGCGGCGCAGGCACCGACTCCATGAAGGGCGGCTTTGGCTCTGACATCTGCGTGAACGGCGAAGGGTTCCTCAGCACTTGCGAAAACACCGTCACGCCCGTGCCGGAGTGCGCGTAAAGAAAATCAGAGATACAGGAAGAAGCCCCTCACGGGGCTTTTTCTGTATCCATGAGCCTTTCCTACTATCTATTAAAAGAGAACAAAAGAAACGACGATCATTCGAGGCGTAACCGCCGCATTTACGCCCGTTTCAGACGGGAACGAAACGGTGCGGCGATGAATGCTCCTGCGAGCATCCAATCATTTTTCAACGCAGCCATGATATCCGGCTGTCCGGCGAAGTATCCGTCCGTGCGAGCTTCCGCGATGAGCGAGACATAGAGGGATGCAAGTTTATGCGCGCAGAGAGACGGAGCGAAATGTTCACCCTCTTGGAACGACGCTCTCCGGAATTTTTCGTAGATGTTTGGGGAAAGCAGTGCGACGCGTGCCAGTCCTTCGGCAAAGCTCTCTTTGCTTTCTTGTTTGATGAGGAACCCGTTTCGGCCATGATGCACGACATCGGAGGAGCCCGTGGCATGGAGAGCGACGATCGGCGTTCCTGTCTGCAGCGCTTCTGCAAGGACAATCCCCTGCGTTTCACTCTTGGACGCAAACGCAAAGACGGAGAAGGCATCGTACGCGTCGGCGAGCTCCGTTCCCGTGAGCGTGCCTGTGAACCGCATGCGGTCCTGTACGCCGTGGCGGCGCGCGATGCGCTCCATGGATGTCCGTTCCGGTCCATCTCCCGCGATGGCGGCATACGCTCCGGGTTGCCTCTTCAAGAAAAGACAGATGCTCCGCATGAGAAAGAGGGGATTTTTCTCCGGCGCGAGGCGACTGACGAACCCGACGAGAAATGCGTCCGCAGGAATATTCTGCGCACCACGGAACCGCCGACCATCTCTTTTCTCAAACACTGCAGTATCCACCGCGGTGGGAATCACGGAAATTGGCGCCTGCACACCCATCTCCTCCAGGAGCGGAACCATGGAAGCAGAGGGGACAACGACGGCATCGCAGAGCGATGCGAACTGCGCAATGGTTTGCTGCACCGAGCCGGCCACCATCTGCGAACCTTTCACGTAATGCATATAATGCTCGATGCGCGTGTGATACGTGTACACAATGGGAATATGCCGCGTGCTCGCAAGACGCAATCCCGCCGTTCCCAGTAAAAAAGGATGATGGACGTGAATGACATCCGGCACAAAGCCGTGTAAAGATTTAAGCGTGAGCGCAACGAAGGGAAACGGCAACGAATACGGCGTGTTCATCACGTTTTTCCATGACGGCACACGGATCACGCCTTCTTCCTCGGGCATGACATCGTAGGAAGGAGCCACGATTTTCACCGTATGACCAAGCTCTTCCAAGCTTTCTTTCCACCGTCGCACGGAGGAAGTCAGGCCTCCCACGAGCGGCGTGTACGCGTTGGTAAGCATCAGAATATTCATGCGGAGATACTGACGAATGAAGGCATACATGCTTACAGAGGAAGCGCAAAGAAACAAGCTGCCTGCCGGTCTTCGACTCCGAAGCTCAGACTCCAGGAGCAGGCAGGGGCGGGCAAGCGGGGGGGTGAAGATAAACAGAGTTGTCGCCTTGAAAAATTTCCGTCGCGCAACTTGGCGAGCGGAGCGCCCGAAAAGTGCATGTTTGAGGCCGAGCGGAGCGAGGCCGAGTTTTGCACTTTTCAGCGTAGCGAGCCATTGATGCGCAGGAAATTTTTCAGAGCGACTGTTTCTTTCTCCACTTTCTTTGCGCCAAAGAAAGTGGATACCCCTCGATTGCACCCGTACGATCCGGTCACAGACCGGACAAAGGTGGAAAACCCAAATATCAATACTTACACTTCATAATCGCGGGTCGAAGACCCGCTCTTGTATGTTGTGTTGTTATTACCGGGCAAGTCGGACAAAGGTGGATACCATAAGGTTCCTATTTCTCCGAAAAATGCTTTTTCTCTATGGCAGCCATCTTCTTGGAAAGAGAATCCTTCGTTCGCACTGATCCGTTTCCATTGCCACTGCCATTTGTATTGCCATTTTTCTTCTTCTTGCTGAGCGTCCCCCGCCAAATCTTGTCCACGTTCACACGATACAAGTTGTGATATTTTTCGAGCTCGTTCGGCCCTGCAACTTTCAAGACATCCAGTTCCGGTGCGAACATTTCACTGTAGCGATCACGACGGCGGATGAGCTTGGTTGTGCCATCCGGATAGATCATGATCATGGATGCGCGCTTGATGGTGTTGAAGTTGCTGGACATCACCTGGGCATACGCACCCACATCCATGACGGCGAGCAAGTCCCCTGCTCGCAATTTCGGCATCTCGATTCCCTGTGCGATCAAATCCCAGCAATCGCACGTATTGCCTGCAACGGTCACTGTGTGGATGCGGCGTGAGCTCATTTGGGACGCAGGCAGCACGTCGTAGCGGATGCCTCCTTGGATGATGGCATCGGGGATGAAGTTGTAACTAGAGCCATCTGCGATGACGACGCGGTGCTTCTTGCCCAAGCGTTTCTTTGCAATGACGCGCATGAGACCAATGCCCGCGTTGAGGGTGATGCTTTTGCCCGGCTCGAAGATGGGATTGATGTGCTGTTCGATGCCATGACGCTGCAGCAGGCCTTGGAAGTACCTGGGGAAGTCGCGCATCGCTTCTATGGGGAATGCTTCTTGATCGCCGATGGCGGCAGGGAATCCGCCTCCGAGGGAGAGCCGCTTCACGCGCACGCCCCTGTCCTGGCAACGCTTGATGAGCTTCACAAACGTGCGTGCAGCCGCCTTGTAGATCCTGGGGTGGTACACGTAGCCACCCATGAAGTGGAAGCCTTGGAAGTCCACGTACGGGCTCCTCCGCGCGATGTCGATGGCACGGTCTATGTAGCTGATGGGGATGCCGTACTTATTGCCCTTGGTGGACCAGGAGCCGATCTCCAGCATCGGGTTCACGCGGATCATGGTATCGATGTGCTTTTTCAGCTTTTTCGCCGTCTGCGCAATGTGTTCCAAGTCTTCGATGCTGTCTGCCGTGATGGCTTGGATGCCCATCTTCACCGCAAAGTGCAGGTCTTGCTCGTTCTTAAACAAGTTCGTGAGCATGAGCTGTTTCGGCTTGAAGTCGGCCAACAGTCCCAGGATCAGCTCTCCGACCGAGGAACAGTCCAGGTCAAACCCCTCCTCGCGGGCAATCCGGAGGATCTCCAAGTTACTGGCGCATTTCACCGCGTACTGCAGCGTGGAGTGCGGGAAGACTTTCTTAAACCTGCGCAGCCGCGAGCGGATCTCGCTCTCCACCATCACATAGAGCGGCGTGCCGTACTTCTCCACGATTCTGTCCACGGGAGCGCCTTCTATCATCATCATGCCGTTCTTGTCCTGCGACAAAAATCCCGCCCACCGTTCCCGCATATAACGACCGGAGACGTTTTTGGACGCGGAAGTTTTTGCCTTTTTTCCGGACCCCGAGGGGCTTGGATTCATCTCTCTTATTTACAGAAGAATATCAAAGGAGCCAATTATATGAGTGAGAGAGGTGATGTAAAGGAGATTTTTTGGTTCGAGAGGTAAGCAGGAATTTTTTTACATCAGTTGCTTGTGCCTGAGTACTTGAGAATTTTTAGTAAGCTTCTCTTCGAGAGGAAAGGAGAAATTTTGGTATTTAAGGCCTTGTTCTACAGGCACATAGAACCTATTTTTTGGCTTAAATAAGCCAAAATATTGACATCCATAAAAGATTGTCATGAAAGGACCCTCCCCTTCCAACTGCGTCTTGGGTTTACTGTAAGTACCTATGAAACGCGACTCCCGATCTGACGGCACCATCAATCCGCACGCCCTTATAGTAAAAAGGGCATTCCTAGCCATTTGCACGAAGCTTTCGAAGGCTAAGAAAGCACAGACCAAGAAAGCTGCCTCGGAGGAATAATTGTTTACTTTGGCAAGAATTTTGCTAGTATTAACGGCTGCATGGTTGCCACGACTTCCGACAAGGGCTTTGCACTGACGCATGAGCTCTTTCTTCTAGATGCCAACCTTAAAGTAAAACTGGATGTAGAACGAAAAGAAGAAATAACCAATACCCTTATTAACGATTTATTGCATGAATTGGACATGATGCCTTTGGGTCCTTTACAAATTTATCCTGCTTCTGATCCTCGAGCTCCCGGTTGGTCATTCATTCAGCTCATCACCACGAGTCATATTAACGGACATTACTTTGAAGCATCCAATACGTTCTCTCATATTCATTTGGATATTTATAGTTGCAAATCCTATGACTGGAAAAGGGCATTACGAATAATTGATAAGCACTTAGATTTGTTAGATTGGAAAGGGAATTTAATTATAAGAAGTGCGAACCTTCGTGGCAGGAAAACTCAAAAATTGTCCGGAAATGGAATAAAAATCTTCTCACATCCGGGTGAATCGAGGACATTGAATAAGGCATTTGCTGATATAATTCGCAATAAGAAAATAATAACTCAAAAAGCTTTAGTTTAAGGCTATTTGACAATTATATTAATTTAATGTAAAAAACTATTGATGTGGTTGCTTTTTGCCCTATTAACACCGCTGTTTTGGTCACTTGTGCACATAGCGGATTCTCACTGTGTTGAAGAAATATTTGAAAAACCTTGGATGGGGGTAATAACAAGTTCGCTTGCCTCAACCGTTGTTTTTTTAGTTATACCTTTCGCTGCACCTTTTATTCATTGGGAATTGCCGCCGCCATATATTATTTGTTTAGGTCTTTTTGCTGGAGTGCTGATTCAGTTGAGTCAGGCATTTTATTTTAAGGCTTTGTCGTACACAGAAACAGGAATTGTCGCAGCCTACTGGAATATGACTCCAGCCTTAATTCCCTTTTTAAGTTATTTAATATTCAGAGACATTCTCGGTTTTCCAGAATATCTAGGGATCTCCTTATTGATTGTTGCTTCAGTTCTTATGTGCATGCTTGATACAAATTTTCACGCAAGATGGAATTCATTTTTTTTAATGTTTTCAGCATCACTTTTTCAAGCCTTTGCACTGCTCATAGAAGATAAAGTATTCCAACATGCTTCGTATATTAATGGATTCCTTTTAATAACTTTAGGCTTAGTTTTAGCAGGGAGTGCACCATTGCTCTTCAAAAATGTTCGTAAAACCTTTAGCAGGAATGCTCACCTTCTTAAGCCTGCTATTAATATTTTTATAGCGATTGAAGTTTTAAATCTCTTTGCTCTAGCGACATCTCAAAGAGCAATCTATTTGGGCAATCCCTCTCTGGTTGCGGCAGTTGAAACCTCCGTTCCCGCATACACGTTTTTGCTATCTCTTATTTTGATATTCTTCTCTTCCAGATTTGGAGATATAGAGACTTTAAAACATTTGCCTGTTAAGTTTGGACTGGTGGGTTTAATGGTGTTAGGTGTTTTTCTTGTCGCTTAGAACTAAGGGAAGCTCCACAAAGAAAGTTGACCCTATGTTTTCCTTGCTCTCAAACCAAATTTTGCCACCCTGTCCTTCTATCGCTCCTTTAGCTACATATAAACCAAAACCATTTCCATCCACATTGTTTCTGACATTACTTGCCCTAAATAATTTTCCGAATATTTTGTCGTGCTCAGATTTTGGTATACCACAACCTGTATCTTTTACCTCACAACGAAGAATATTGTTGTTCATCATTTTCATCTTAAGGAGCACATTCCCTCCTTTTGAAGTATATTTAATTGCATTTGTTAGCAAATTTTCAATAGTCATTCTGGTCATACGTTTATCCAATTTTGCATCGGGCAAAGATTTTTCGATTTCCTTCACAAAAATAATTTCTTTTTCTTTTGCTTTAGGCTCTATAACATTTAAAATTTCATTAATAAATTCATTTATATTTAACGGTTGAGGATCAAGTTTTATTCTGCCCAGCTGAATACGAGATACGTCTAAGATCATGCTTATTAAATCATTAAGATCTGCTCCTACTTTCTGCATAGTTATAAGTTGTTCTTTTTGTTCTTTATTCAGATCACCTGTTTCATTATCCAGCAACATTTCGATATACCATTTGATCGCTGTCACCGGAGCGGCCAGTTGATGGCTTACCATGCTAATTAATTCATCTTTTTGCCTGTCTAATTCTTTAACTGCTTCCACTCTTTCATTCCAAAGCCTCATAAGCAAAAGAGTTAGAAGCGAAAGTGCTAATATTAAAAACAATATAAAAACAATAAAAGGCAAAAGCGCTTCTCGTGTTTTTTGGTAGAAATCATTCACCAAGATATCCAATCCAACAATTGCAACAGCATTTCCATTTTCATTTACGATCGGTGCATATGTCGCCATTATTAATCCCCACTGATCTGGTTGCAGTTCTCGATCTACTGAAGGGTGATCGAATGCTTCCTCTTTTAAAACCGGATATGGTTCAATATCATAAGGATCCCCGGGCAATGGGACTACTTCATCTTCTTCTATAATTCCATTTTCATTAACATCTAATTCGTCTTGTGGAGTTAGAGAGTCAGCATCAGCAATGAACTCTAATGTGGATGCGTCATTTGTCTTACGCATCAAATAAGCGAAACGAATGTTTTCATTTGCTGCCCTAATTTTTTGTAATTTATTTATAATGCTTGCAAAAGCAGGTTTTTTCATGTCATTAATATCCTTAATTTGATCTATCTCATTTACACTAAATTGTGTGGCAGCTGTTGAAGATATTGCTATTAAACGGTCTTGAAGTCTTTCCTTTAATAAATTAGAAGTATAACTATATAAAACATACGTAATAAAAACAGCTAGTATCGAAAAAAAGGTTAAAATTGCAATACTTTTAAAATCGATTTGTATTTTTTTATATGCACGCTTGTTTTTTTTATTTTCCAACATTTCTTTAATTATACCATATTTTTCCTCTTGGGGGTTATAGGTGAAATTGACATAGTTATGGTTTAATTTTGTAAATTCTAATTATAAGAAACAATGTAAACAAGCCTAGAAACCATAACCATTTAATGTATTTTTCTCTTATAATATTATATATCTCAGTTACCTCAACATCCACCCCAAGAACAGCAACCGTATTACCGTTAGAATCCTTGATGGGTGTTGTCGCACTGAAGAATTTTCCCCATTGATCTTCCATATTTGTGTCTATGACCGTTCTCTGCAATCCGTATTTTTGCTGCTTTGGAGATGCTTCAAAAATATTGTATGGAGTGCCAGGAGGTGCAGCCTCATCAGCAGCATCCAATTTACCATCACGGTTAAAATCCCACTCTAAAAAAGGCAGATAATAATTTGTATCCGCATCTGCAACAAAATTCCACATATTCGGGTCTTCAGTTGGACGGTGAATATACACATATCTGATCAAATCATTTTGGCCTCTTATGCTGTTTATTTGCTGAAAAATTTCTTGATATTCGGGCTTTTGCATATCTTCGGATTTTTGAATTTTATTGAGATGATTAATATTTATTTTTTTTACGTTTGTTTCAATGATCTGTTCCAGAGTCTTGCCTAGCTGATCTTGAAAAGAAAACAGGGTATAAAAATATAAACCATTCATAAAAAGAAAGGCTAGCGAGGCACAAATTGCAATCGTAATCAGGACACTTCTTTTTCTTAAATTGATTATCAATTGATGCAATAGGGATTTTTTGTATGCTGAAGCTCTGAAAATCAGAAAAACTATAAAGAAAATAAGGAACACATATATCGGCGAAAAAGTTCGATTTGTTAATTCGTAAACCTTATCTGCCCACATATCTACAGCAATTACTGCTTCTATATTTCCTCCGGCATCGCGAATAGGGGCATAACCGGTAATGAAAGAACCCCACTTGTCAGTATATGGCTTGCTGTTTGCCACAGGACGTGAATATTTTTCTCCTATCAGGGCATCCATATCTGTAGTTTCATATTCCAAACCCGGAAGCCCCAATGTATCTGCCTCTGTTATCTTGCCATCCTCATTTGTATCGATTTTAATGAATGGATCTATAGCATCTGCATCTGCTACAAAAGTAAACAATCCCTTTTGCCCTGTTGGCCGAATAATATACATGTAAATAATTTCGCTGTTTTGTTTTCGAATTGTGTCCAAACGAGTGGTCACGTTTTTGTATTCGGGTCGATGCACATCATCCATAGATCGCAACACCTTCAATTCATCGGCAGAAAATTGTAAGGCGGAAGTGGCGGCTATGGACGTCACTTTTTCGCGAACACGTTCCGTATTGATTTGGACACCATACCAATACAAACCCATCGTCATAATCACAGCAACTATTCCACCCGCTATAGTTATAGCCACAATTCTTTTCATTTGCAGTACCTCCCATAGTTCCTTAAAAAGCGAACGATTAAACGCAGCAAGACGAATGATAATAAAAAGCAAAAATAGCCCAAGGAAAGTAAGAAATGGATAAAAGGTATCATTCGTGAAATCATAAATTTTACTGGCAAAAATATCGACACCCAGTAACGCGGCCACATTGCCATTCGCATCTTTAATAGGAGCATGCCCAGAAATAAATGTCCCCCACTGATCCGTATATGGCGCTTCATCAACAGTTGGAATGCTCCCCGCCAAGCTTTCTCGGATGCTCTCCTGTCCAGTTACATCATAAAGTTCACCGGGCGGGCTTAACCAATCAGCATCGGTAATTTCTCCATCACTATTTAAATCCTTCTTCGTAAAGGGATCTATGGAATCCGCATCCGCAACAAACTCCAATGTATTCGGATCGTTCGTCGGACGCATGATATAAATGTATTTTACGTCTTCATTTTGCCTGCGGATTTCATTAAGCAGATATATGACTTTGGAGTATTCCGGTTTTTGGATGTCCTCCGTTGTTCGCAGTTTGTCTAAATCATTCGCATCAAATTGGAGCGCAGCCGTTGCAGCAATAGAAAGGGCTTTATCTTGAATGCGCACTGTACTGAGATACACATTATGCTGCCAAAGACCGTACGTAACAGCCGCAGCAACCACGCCGAATACCATAAATGTCGCTATGCTTTTCTTGGTGAGGAAGAATTCCCGAAGTCCGGATAGCGTCCTCGTACTTATTGTCACCCCCTCAACTTTCGGCGCCGCTACAGCAGCAACCTGAGCAGATGGAATGGATGATGCAACCGGTGCCGTCTTCTTCGCCCACAGTTTCTCGAACATATCCCGTTCGGTCTTCACCAATTCCGGATAATCGATGAAGCAGACTGTTTTTTCTTTGTGGTTGAAACACGCAATGGTATCCCCCGCTATCACACGTTCAAATTCGAACGGATACTGCTCCTCTTCCACAAGGATTGTTTTTCTATATTCAAATGGATCGCGGCTCTGGAAGCGGCGTCCCAGCGACGTATTGTGCGTCACCACACGGCTAAAAATGCCGCGCCGCCTGCGCTCGCGGAAGTACTCGACATTGAAATCACGCATGGGATCTTCCTCCGCCGTAAAGCGAACGGGCAAGTAATGCAACAACTCCCCGGATTTCCCTCCGATGGCGGCAGGCGTCTTCGGCACCAACTCCAGAAGTTTCCTGTATGCCTGCATGATGCCATCGTCGCCATTGTAGTAATGCATCTCCGGACGCTTTTTATCGATCGTGAGAGAATGCACGAATGTCTCGAAATCTTTATGTTTCCGAAGCTGCTCCTGGTGCTTTTTCTGCACATCCTGCTCCATCCACTTCAAAACGGCTTCCAGTGTCTTGATGGAATACTTGGTGGTGTCATTGATGCCTTCTTTGGATACGATATGCTTTGCACCTAATTTTTTGAGTGATTGATCAAGAACGCCCGCGCTCTTACCCGTCTTCATAGAAAGCTCCCGCAGCGTCAAAGCATCATCTTGCAGCAAGCGCTTAAGGACGAGAATCTCTGTTGAAGAGAAATTCGCTTCCTTTAAATAAGCCTCTATATGATGAGGAAGTCCATCTACCACAACCTTGCACTCTACCCTGAATCAGGTTGATGTAAATAGGATTTGCCGCATCCCAAAGCCAGTTATGGGTTATCTGAGGGGATTTGTTTGCCAAAGTAAAAAGAATCTCGGAGTTCAGGGTAATCCATCCATGCTTTCATTTTGATCTGACAAAACAAACGGATATCAGCATCGGGAATGTTTTTGCACTGTTCAAGACTTTTGTCTCTGCTTGCAGTATAGGAAATGCATGCAGAAAATTGTTTCACATTATCCGAGAAATCATTGCAAATCGCACTTTTTCGTAGTGGACCACCAATGTGTCTACATTGAAATATTTTTGGATTGCTAACATCCCATCCACAACCATCCTCCGGCAAAACCTCAGGCCAGAGGTCGGAAATACATGCTAAACCGTACTCACCAGGCAAAAGAAGTTCGCAAATTCGCGGGTCCTTCATCTTCTGTGCAATTAAAAAAACGCATAATTTCCGATTACTTTCTGTAGAAGGACCCATTTTTGAATACAGAGGAGCGGGAAAGGGGATACTTAGAGCGCCCATTTTAAAACATAAATCGGGGTGCTTGTTATTTTCCATGACCCAGGCAGCTGTATCTTCTGGACTCCCTGCGGGGGGATAGCCTAAAACAAGCCGTCGTACTCCTTCCCAAAAAATAATAATTGCAACAAAGAGAATCATGCCGATGATAATTGCCTCTAAAGGTTTTGGAAGTCGCATGATTCAGGGAAGAATAATTTAACCACCATATCCGCTACTACTTTGACCATCATCGGTTAAGAAAAAATCAACGAATTGTGGCTGCAGCCATTCATCTCCATTTTCATGTGTGGAGGACTGAAAGTCCACAGCAATGTTTGCTTCGGCCCCCGTCCGCTGCACAATTTCCTGATCAAAAACAATATCAAAAGATCCATCAGGTTTGTGAACAAGAATCCCACCTTGACTTAGAAGGATGTCATCATCTCCTCCTGCCCCATCCGTAGCCATATTTCCTCTTTCTGCCATGTTCGCAATGAGAGCACTGGCATAGCGATGAGCCGAAAGCATGCTGTGTACGTATGTTTCATGTCCGGATGCAACATTGATAAATGTAGTAGCTGTATCCGCAATTTGCTTCGAACCCAAAATACTGGAAATGAATGCCCAGCTTTTTTGCGATACCTCTTGTAATTTTATATCATTCTCAGAAATATTGTTATTGGCGAACCAAGGATTGTATGCAGGATCTAGGAGAACAAGAGAATTTATTTTTTCGCCGGTCTCGCTGAAAACTTTTTCTGCCATGAAATATGTTACATATGCTCCATGGCTTTCTCCAAAGCCATGCAATTTTGATGCTACGAACCCAGCGGCCAGAAGTTGGCGAGCGACCCATTGTCCAACTGCAGGCGTCCAAGAAGCATCTCGCAGGTCACCAAAATCACCTCCATCTGTCGGAAAATCGACCGGAAGTCGCACAAAATCCTTAGCAGCCTCGCTCCAGTCTATCGTTACAACTTGCATGTTTTTAGACAAACTTTTAGCCAGTAGCTTCATCTCATCACTTTCAGGGTTGTCGTTCCTGCCGTGAACCACAATCATGACAGGATTGTTTGGATTGAGCTTAAGTGGCTCACCTGTTACAGGATCGAAATTAACTCTTTGACCATCAGAGTCAAACATAGCCACACTCATACTCACACGCTTTGCTTCCGGTCGTCCATCAATACTTATCATTCCTTCAATTTTTGCTGAATTGTAGGGTTTGATATTGACTGCTATTGGTGCGGTAAAATTATTCGCTTCAATCAAATGACCGTTTCTCATGGTTCCATATTCCGTATCATCCGCCATTGTAAGCGTGTAGTTGCCGGGTGTTAGTTTGAGGCTGATTGATTTTCCGTTCACTCCGGAAGGTGTTGTATATCCTCCTCCAGGAATGCCGCCTCCTTGAATATTCAAAAGGACATTGCGGTCTCCCATGACGTCTGCGGAAAAATTGACCATGTATGTGCCATGTAATGTGAAGGTGCGAACAGCAACTCCATTGGGTGTGAAGTTAATAACTTCCAGTTCCTGTCTTCCCGTTGGTGCAATAGAAAGGGGATACGTCGTGGCAGCTGTTCCAATCCATTCACCGTTGTTACTCTCCCCTGCTACAAACACGGGCTGCTCCAACGCCACAACATTTCCGGATGCATCCAGTGAGTAGCCCGCACTTGCGATGGCCTCATAAAATTCCCTACGGACATCCTCTGAATACGAAGCGAGATTCACAGCCGTATTGACGAAGGCAATCCTCAGAGTCTCCGCATTCGCCGCCTGGATGCGGGCAGGATCGGCAATGTGATCTGCAGGATTTGGAGGATTTGACGCGGAAAGAGCTTGCCAGAACTCATCACTGTACATTTGATTCTGCGTCTGCACGATGCCGCTGTGCATGCCGTAATACATTTCGAAGTTGTTCTGCACGATGTCCAGAATCGCCTGAGCGGGATACATATGGGAACGAACGAATTGCCCGACGATTGCCTTCTTGTCATCGCGCATGCCTTGGCAAGCTGCTTCCACGTCCCTTGCAGTGAAATTTGCTCCTCCTTGATACCGCGCCCGTATCAGTTGAAACACTTTGATGGCCATCATCTGCACCATATCGTACGCATAGTAAATGCCTTCCTCCGCCCCACGAACCATATCCCCGGCCTGTGATGTCAGATCTTCGTCTACACCTACGTGCGCAGGGAAGGCTTCGTGGGCAAGCTGACGTGCTGATGGAAGAGGCGGCAATTCTTGCCGAACCGAAGAGAGAACACGATTTTCAAAGACTGCTCGCATTTCAGGACTGTCGAGTCCACCGCTTGCAAAACCTGCAGTCTGCACTGCATTCTCCGGTTTCGTGCTGAACGTCCCGTAGTAGACGACGAAGCGAGAGCGTGGACTCAGCTCCTGCCGCAGAGCGGCATCCCACAGAAGCAAATCCCATTCCTGATGCGTATTGTTCGGCAAAGCGGTGAGGACGCTTCCCTGTCCGGGCGGAAGAGTTCTTGTCAGGAAACCGCCGGCTCCGCCGGGCGCATTGCGTGCGACGGCGACCATTTGAATGTCGTGATTGTAGGGATTCTCATATGCAATCTGCATGGCGGTGTCGCCGAGAAGCGTGATGCTCATTACGGGAGCCGGCACTGCTGCGGCTGCCTCCGCCCCGTCTGAGAACACCACATCGGTTACATGATTCGGATATTCCACAAACGTATTGCGTTGGATGGCGATGGGAATGCGATTTGTGATTTGCCTTCCGGTTGTCGGATCCCAAATCACCAAATCCAGGGGCAGCATATCTTTGCTGCCCGGTGCGCTCATGTTCACAGTGCTCCGTCCGGATTGTATGGGCATTTCCACAAAATTAGCGCCGTCCAAGGCTCCACCCCGAGGAACAACAACCAAACGGAGGTCATGATCCAAGGGATTCTCCATCGTGACAGAAAGTTGTAAACCACCCTGATGCCCTATGCGAACGATGCCGGAAGGAATCACTGATTCGGGAGATGCCTGACGCAGAGCGGCAGCTTCCGCCAAAGTATTGACGCGCATAAGCTCCGCATGGATATTTTCCAACACGACATTTCTCGCGTTTAATTCATGCAGATAGTGGTCTGTGGCATCTATGACGACAAGATTATTCGTTTGTTCTTCCACGAACGCACCGCGTGCAGTTCGGACATCGGCAGAGCGTGTTTGGTTTGACGCCAGTGCCGTCTCCGTTTCCGTGACGAGCGCGAGAGCGGATTTTTTTGCAGTGAGAGCCGAAGCAAGTTCCTGCTCACCGAAGGTGACGGCGGTTGCCGCATCATTGGCACTCCCCGTCGCAGCAGCATATTGCTGACGCGCTTGATCGCGTTGTGTCGTTGGTTGCGTCATCAGAGAACTGTTATCAGAGATTTTTTTTAACTCCCTCTTCGCATTGTTGAGAACTTTCCCTGCCGCGTCGTAGACGGCTTTTGCATCCTTTCGCGCCCGCAAGAGCGTGAGATCTGTTCTGTGTGCGCGACTCGCAGCGTTCGCATCATCATACGCTTTCTTGGCGGCATTAAAATTTGCTTGCGCCGCATCGCGGGCGGCCAGAGCATCGCGATAGGGAGTAGTGACCTGCCACACGCGTGCATACTCTTGCTCGCAGACCGTCAGAGCTTGGTTCGCGGCATCTCGCGCAGTGATAAGAGTGTCACGGAGCGTAAGGGCATTCTGCAGATCCACTTGTTTCTGTCCGTACACAAGATCTGCCGATGCGCTCTGTCCCATCTTCACTGCAAGATCCGTTTCCAGATTCGCTCCTTGCTTTGTCAGTGAGGCGATCATGAACTCTGCCACCGCAAGACGAGACGTAAGCTCTGCTGAACGTTCACGGAGAAGATCCAGAGTGGTGGAAACTCCTTGGATCTCTGTTTGCAGAGCTGCGAATGTTTCCGAGATCAATGCAGGAGTGAATCGGCTCTGAAAAACTGCGTCCACCGATGCCGTATCAAGTACCGGCACTTGTTCACTTCCTGTAACAGCTGCCGGTTGCAACTCCGGCATCTTGGCGTTGAAAAGATATTTTGCAGGATTTTCATATGCAAAGGGATGCACTTGTACCTGGAATGTATGATTACGGGCTGTCAACCAAATACCTCCACCGGGACGGACATGGAAAAATACATCGTTTTTACTCAAGAGTGCTTTCTCTTGCTGACCGTGCGCATTCTCAAAAAATCCCAACTCGTGCATCCGGAACCCATATTCCTGCTGTACGTTATAGAGATGCACGAGCTCATCGTAGGTAGGCCCCTCAGCTTCTCCCTCTGCCATTGCAACACTACTACCGGAGTTATGTTCGCTTGCATCGCCGCCGGCAAGCACAGTATTCACCTGCCCTGCAGTGTCCTCCGCGACATCAAGGTACGGAGTGGCAAAAGATGCGTTTTCCACATCTCCTGCAAACATCGCTCGATCTTCCAGCCGCTCCACACCGAGCTGCCGCCGAGCCTCTTTGGCCTTGGGGCGAATGGGGGCACGAGAATGCCGCTTACGCTGGAGGGCGGTGAGATCGGAGGCTGCTGCAACATTTTTTTCGGGTGCCATACGGGAGTGGGGGAAGGACATTCCTATTTCACTCCTGCACACGCACTCGCGGCAGAGCATCCGGAGCAGTCAAAAACAGCGGGCACATATTTTTGGCTTTGGGAAGGGAGGAAAGAGGTTCTATGAGTAAAAAGAACGCTCGAAAGAACACTCAAAATCTTCCTGCTATCATCTCCTCCATGGATTCCGCATCCCTCCTTTCTAAAGCCAAGCAACTCGCAAAGGAACTCAAAATCCCACTGCACACACAAACGATGCCAACTGTCCCCGACTCCTGTGCATCACTTCATGGGAAAAAGATCCTCTTTGTAGATGACGACCCACACGTCATCAGCGTCTTCCTCCTTCCTCTGCTCGCAGCAACGGATGGCAACGCGGGCTTCGTCCTGCATCGAACGGAAACCATCGAGGAACTCGCGGAAAAAATTCTCGCACAGCAGCCCGAGATCGTGCTGATTGATGAGTATCTTGCAACATCTCTCCATGGTCATGATCTTTTGAAAGCAATCCTCACAAAAAATTCCACGATCCGCTGCATAGGTTTCTCCAGTGCGACAAGCCCCGAGCCGCTCTTCCGCGCGGCCGGCGCAGGGTTTGCGTTAAAGGATGTGGAGGATCCAATCGGCTCACTGGCGGCAGTGTCGGAGTTTTTACATTGATGGCAGGAACGTAAGGAAAGGCAGAAAAGGCAGGAACATTTCTTTCATTCCTGTCGTTCCTTACATTTCCCTCTTTCCTGTCCTCTGTAGTCAGGTAACAAAGTGACCATTGGTCTATTGCATCACACCCGCTCCCTTTCCATACTCCGAACAATTTCCCCTCTTTTTCCATGTCTACTTCTTCTGTTTGGATGCGCCGTCTCCTCTCGGTGCCTTTTGTCATCGGCCTAACGGTGGGTGCCGCAGGAACGGGTTTTTCCGCCGCGATGCTCGGTTCCGGCGTCTTCTCCGATGTGCAACAAGGAGCCTATTACGACGAAGCGATCGGTGAAATGTTCGACGCCGGCGTCATCAAAGGATATGAGGACGGCCGATTCGGCCCCAATGACTACGTGACGCGCGGGCAGATAGCCGTGATGTTCCAACGGTTCCAGGCTTTTCTGGAAAATGGAGGGGCACGCGTGATAGTAGATGAGGAAGAGGAGGAAGAAGAGGAAGAGGAAGAGGACGAAACGAGCTCCAGCAGCAAGAAAAGCAGCTCAAGTTCCAGCAGCGCCATGAGTTTTGCAAGCATTGGTCCCGAGGGCTCCGTGCACTTCACCATCAAGAGTTTCACGGTGAACGAGACCGTGGGCACCGCCACCATCAGCGTCGTGCGCACCGGCGGCAATGCGGGTTCGGTGACGGTGGAGTACGCAACGTCAAACGGAACGGCCACGGCCGGCAGCGACTACACGGAAACCAAAGGAACGCTCTCCTTCGGCAACAAAGAAACGAGCAAGACCTTCACCATTCCCATCGGAGATGACACGACAGCGGAAGGCAACGAGACGGTGAACATCGTCCTGAGCAACACGACGGGCGGCGCCGTGCTCAGCGCTCCCGTGGAAGCCGTCCTCACGATTGTCGATAACGAAACGACGACCGGCGGTTCCACCGCGTCCGCGGCAAGCGTCGCGCACGCCGTCATGTTCACAGCCAACACGTACGCCGTGCAGGAGAACGCCGGCAGCATCACGGTGACTGTGCAACGCGTAGGCGGAACATCGCCCGTGACCGTGAACTACTCCGCAACGAACGGCACCGCCATCGCGCAGGATTACACATCGCCCAGCGGCACGCTTTCCTTTGCGCAAGGCGAGGTGACGAAAACATTCTCCATCACGGTGGCGGACGAAGGAGTGGTCGATGGCAATAAGACCGTGACACTGCTCTTGAGCGGCGTCACAGGCGGAGCCGTGCTCGGAACACCCAGCAGCGTTCAACTCATCATCGTCGACAATGAAACAACCGCGTCCGGATCGGGCTCCTTCCGATTCAGCACGGGAACCTACACCGTGACCGAAGGAGAGGCCGGGGTCATCTCCGTGAACCGCGCGGGCGGCAACACCGGCACCGTTTCCGTGAACTATACGGTCACTAACGGCACCGCGCTCTCGGGCTCGGATTACACGGCCGTCTCCGGCACGCTCACATTCCTCCAGGGCGAGACGAGCAAGTCCTTCCTTGTGCAAACAACCAACGACGATCTTGGAAGCGAAGGAGAGGAAACGGCCAATCTCTCCTTGAGCGCCCCCACCGGCGGCGCGGCGCTGTTGAGTCCGAGTACGGCAACGCTGCGCATTGGAAGTTGATGCATCTTGTGATTGTACGAAATAGGGACGCCTCGGCGTCCCTTTTTTTTGCCGATTTTTCTTTTTTCAGAGTGCAAGAAAGGGGATACTGCAATCATGCCTCGCACAAAAACAGCTCGCGCCTATGTTGCATCCCCCGCAGGATGGATCGAAATCACAGCGGAAGAAGATGCCATCACGGGCATCCGCTTTGCGGATCATCCCAGGAAATCCGATGCATCACCGCTGCTTCGGGATGCGACGCGGCAACTGCAGGATTTTATGAAAGGCAAACGCCGCACGTTCACTCTCAATCTTATGAAGAGCGGATCCCCTTTCCAAAAATCCGTCTGGAAAGAGCTCACAAATGTTCGCTTCGGAGAGCGCATTTCCTACAGTGAACTCGCGCGCCGGCTGAAAAAGCCCACGGCCACGCGAGCGGTTGCGAGCGCTGTCGCAAAAAATCCTTTTGGCATCGTGGTGCCTTGCCATCGTGTGGTTCCTGCCCGCGGAAACGATGCAGGAAACTACGCGTGGGGAAAGAAACGAAAGGAGTGGCTGTTGATGCACGAAGATCTCCCAGAAAAATAACCTAAGCAGCGGAAACAAACGTTCCGCCGCCGCCATCGTCCTCCTCAATCTCATCTTCTGCCAACTCCAGAGGTTCGCCCTTTTCATCAAGAACAATCGCTTCCAGTGCATCGCCTGTCCAATCCGTGTGTGGAAGAAAGGACAATTCTTCGGCCGAATCCCCTTTGATTTCTTCATACTCATCCAATATCCCGTATCCGTCCTCGAGTTCGATATGGCCATACAGTGTAATATCCAATCTTTTGCACATCGCATAAATGTACTGGCAGATGGTCAGTATGTGATCATCAGGAATTTCATTGATTTCCACCAATACAACATTTCCATCCTCATCCAGATGAGGAGCGCAATGTGCAAGCGATTGGATCTCTCGTGCAAAATCTTCTCCGGAGAAATTATTTCCCAGAGCAATGGTGCAGTACAAATCTGTATGTTCTTCGGTAGCCATGAACGCCATGATGCAAGCAATGCATCTTCTCGTCAAAGGAGGCAGACACTGACACAAAGAAATGGCTTATCTAAGCCAAATTATGATCATCGCTTCATTCGGGAAGAAGTGTGGTCATTTTTGTAAACAACAAGGATGGCTCATTCTTGAAAAAGTGAAGTCTTAGACCATTGCTTTTTTCGATGCAATCTGTACAGATGGGAGAATGCATATTCTCGGTTTTGCCTTCTTCGGCTTGGTGATAGCGACCTTTGGTCTGGCGATGGTGGTTGCGATTGCGTTGGCGCTGACAATCAAACTCAAGCAAATGGAACGCAGCGACCGTGAATGGGAAGAGCGTATGAAAAAGTAAGCGCATCGAAACCGCCTCAGCTCTCCCCCATCTTCTTGCAAAACGCCAAGATTGCTTTGCAAATCCTTTCCATTCCCATCTCATCCAATCCTCTGTGCTCCGCCTCGCTGCCCCAGAGCCCGACGATTTCCATCTCATGTTCTGCGCTGAGGGCTGCAGAATCTTCCTCCAACGCTTCCTGGCACAGGAGCGCCCGTTGCTCGATCAATGTGATGATCTGCTGGTCGATTTTTTCGATGCGCGCGCCGACGTTGTGCAAAACCGCCATAGTTGGGCGTATCTTTCATGAATTTAAAAGGATTTCAATCGTTTTTTATTGTTCTTTCGAGAAGATTGTTCACTCGTAGCATCTTTTCCCGAAAACCATCATCTTTTGAACCACTTTTCCACTCCTTCCGGCTCAAAAAAGAGAATATACGCAGGGATCAGAACCAAGAACCACCAGATGCCAAGGAGCAGCGCGATGCTGCTATGGAAGAGCGCACCACCGGCAAAAAACCACCAGCGGATGTGAAAACGCTTGATCCATAAGCCGAAGGGGATGAGTACTTCGAATGTTTTTGTCAGGAACACCATCGCATCGTAGAACTCGGGAGGCAGATTCAACCGCGCAACGGCAAAACCAAGCGGCGTCGCCCAGCGACCCATGAAACCGAGCAGGAGGATCCGTCCGCTCTGCCAACCCGGCAAGAAGAGTTTTTGCCAGCCGACGCCCAAGTACGTGAAGGTGATCTGCAACGCGAGCAACCGTTGCGGAAAGACCGTGATCGGCTCCGCTGCAAAAAGGGATCCTTGTTTTAGAAGCATCGCGAGCGACAGCGTGCGATCGGACGGACTGAAGGTGAGCACGAGCAAGATGAAAAGGAATAAGTGATCGAACGACGTGCCGAAGAGATGGAACGACAGAAGAAAATAATACAAAGAGAAAAGAAGTGCGACACCCGCAGCAATGCGAGGAAAAATTCCGATCGTCAGCAGCGCAAGCGATCCAAGAAAAATCAAAAAGAGAATCCACGCGACGGGAGTGGATGGCGGAGCGAGCAGCGGAAGATCAAACAGCGGCAACACAATCCCCTCCTCGGAAAAAAGCATGGGCACCGAGGGGAGCTTGATGCCCCAATGAAACAGGAGAAATCCGCCGAAAGCGATGCGAAAAAGTGCAAGCACATGCGGCGGACATTTCCGGAAAAAGAATCGGTTCCACCCGGTGATGAATGTCGATGCGGTCATCGGACGCGCGTGATGAATGTTGCTTTCAGGTGCGGCGGCTGCCGCAGCGCATCGAACCCGTGCGGAGATCTGGGCCATACATGCCAGTTCAACGTGATGGCACGGATGTGTGGATCTTTTTTCCGCTCGCGTTCCAAAAGCAATTGTGCGAATTCCGTGTACTTCCGCACCTGAAGATCATCTTCCGTGCGCCGAAAACTCCGCAAGTACTTGCGCACATTCCGCTCCCCTTTTCCGCCGGGAATGTAACGGTCGAGATCGATGATCGCCGTCGAGCCATCGGCATATTCCCCAAACGCAACCAGATCTTCATTGATTTCCGTGTCTCCTTGGTAGGGTGCCATCATCGTGTAACTGAAACGCGTGAGTGTCCACGGAACGGGAGTGCGGATATGAAACAATGTATAGAGCAATGCCGAACCAGTGATGGTGAGGTAGCAAAGGAGAATCGTCTGCAACAACCATTGTTTAAGAAAAAGAGTGATCACAGTCAAAGTGTAGCATTGCAAGTCGATTCCTCATCCGAGTACACTCACTTCCATCATGTGGAAATCTTTATTTTGTTTCCTGATTCTCATCGGCATGCTTTCGACCGTGCCCGCACATGCCGTGTGGATGGCTCTTGATGGTTTTCAAGATCAATCGACGTCCGTTCCGTCTGCTGTTTCCTCTTCTTCCACTGCGGCATCTGTAACAAGCACAGGATTCGCCGGTTCAGCTTCATCCCGGAAAACCGTGATCCCGGTCTTCACGGATATTCCCGGAGACGCATGGTTTGCGCACTATGTCGATTTCATGATCGAGTGGAAGATCGTCGAAGGATACAAGGAACCGGACGGCACGCCGAAGAATCTCTTCGGACCGGCCGATCCTGTGACGGTGGCGCAATTTTTGAAAATGGCGTTGCGAGCGGCGAAGAAAGATGAAAAAACCTGCCTGACGGAGATCGTGGATGAGGACATGCGGAGTCACTGGGCATCCGCGTTCGTGGCCTGTGCGTTGGACGGGCGGTTTCGTCTGTTTTCGGATGAGACATTGCCCGATCCGGACCGGCCGCTGCTCCGAGGCGAAACCCTCGGCATGCTTCACGATGTGTTTGAGGATCGGAGTTCCGAGTTTTTCTCTCCGTTCACAGACACGGAAGGACACGCGTACGAAAGCGACATCGCGTATGCGAATTTTCGCGGCATCATCTCTGGCGACGCCGATGCGAGGAGGGATCCCCTCTGGACATTCCGTCCGGATGACGGCTTGAATCGTGCGGAAGCGGCAAAAATCATCTACGAGCAAGTACGATCGCTGCTGCTTGCCTTGGAGAGCGGCGAAGCGGTCACCATCGATGTCTCCTCGAAAAATCACGCATTCGTGCCAAAAACCATCCGTGTGAAGAAAGGACAACTCGTGACATTGCGCTTTAAAAACACGGGTGTGCACACGTTTACGGTTCCTTCCCTCCTCATCAATAAACTCCTTCTGGAATCCAAAGAAGAAGTCTCCTTCGTTGCGGAAAAGATCGGAACCTATCCGTTCCAATGCGCCGTACAGGGGCATAAGGAAAAGGGCATGGAAGGGGTTATTGTAATTGGGGAATAAAACTGTTTCATTAATAGATTGTTGGAAAGTTATATTGCTATATTGTTATATTGTTATGCTAGTACGGTATTTAAAACTCAACGACGTGCGGGCATATAAAATTGCCTTCCAGCTTTCTAACTTTGTTTGGGATGTAATAATTTCATGGGACCAATTTTCAAAAGATACCGTTGGTAAACAATTTGTGAGATCGACGGATTCCATTGCCGCAAATCTTGCCGAGGGATTTGGACGATATTCAAAAAAGGATAAGATCAAATTTTATCGCTATAGTTTCGGCTCTATTAAAGAATCTTTAGATTGGAATGAAAAAAGTATGAAAAGAAAATTACTCAATAAGGAACAGTATGAACATATTTTGAAAGTTTTGCAGGAATTACCCCGTGAATTGAATCATTTGATTAAATTTACAAATGAGAAATTAGCAATATAACACTATAACCTTCCGCACATGAATCGTCAGCAAGCATCACAACGCATAGAAAAATTAAGAAAAGAGATTTGGCGGCTGAACCGCGCATATTTTATTGAGAATCGCACGGATGTTTCGGAAGATGTCCGTGATTCGCTCAAACAAGAATTGATTGCTCTCGAAAAAGAATTTCCGAATCTTGTGACGCCTGATTCCCCGACGCAACGCGTGGGAGCGCCACTGGATGGCAGGCTCCCGAAAGTGGCGCACCTGCGCCCGAAGGAATCACTCCAGGATGCTTTCTCAGAGGAGGAGATCTTGGATTGGTTCGACCAGATGCGCCGCGCGCTCGGAAAAGAATCTTTTAAACCCGAGTTGGAAGCGGAACTGAAGATCGATGGATTGAACATCTCGCTCGTCTATGAAAAAAAGGATGGTGGCATCTACCATTACAAGCGCGCCGTCACCCGCGGCAATGGGATCGAAGGAGAAGATGTCAGCCATACCATCAAAACCATCCAAGCTATTCCGCTCACGCTCCGGTTCCCGAAAAAGAAGGACCTTCCTTCTTTTCTGGAGATCTCCGGTGAAGTGTACATGCCGAAAGCGTCGCTCTTGAAAGTGAACCGAGCCCTGCCCGAAGAGGAAAAGTTCGCAAACCCGCGCAATGCCGCCGCCGGAACCGTGCGGCAGTTGGATCCAAAAGTGGCTGAAACTAGGGATCTCCGCATATTTTGCTACGGCACTGACCGAGAAACGGTCGATGCATTGGAGATCCGAACGCAGGCTGAACTCATGAAATTTTTGGACAGCGTTGATCTGCCAACGGAACGGAACTGGAAAATTGTGACATCCCTGGAGGGGATCCGATCATTGTATGAAGAAGTGAAGAAGAAGCGCGACAAGCTGCCCTTTGATATCGATGGTCTTGTCTTGAAAGTGAATGATCGCCGGCTCCAGCATGATTTGGGTTCGACAGCCAAAGCCCCCCGCTGGGCGCGCGCCTATAAATTCCCTGCGGAACAGAAGACTGCCGTGATCGAAGACATTCACCTGCAAGTGGGGCGGACGGGAGCAATCACCCCCGTGGCCATCCTCACGCCGACGCTCATCTCCGGTTCCACCGTAACGCGTGCGACACTCCACAATGAAGATGAGATCGAACGGTTGGACGTGCGCATCGGCGACACGGTGATTGTCCGCAAAGCCGGCGATGTGATTCCGGAAATTGTGGAAGTGATGGAAAATCTGCGCCCGAAGTCCGCGAAACCGTATCATTTCCCGAAGAACTGTCCGCACTGCGCAACGGTACTCGAACGCCCGGAGGGAGAAGCGGTGCACCGGTGCCCGAACCCGGACTGCGGCGCACAGGAACAACAGCGTGTCGAACATTTTGTGTCCCGCTACGCATTCAACATTGAAGGGTTAGGCAGCGAAACCATCGAAGAGTTGCTGAAGAATGGACTCATCACCAATCCTGCGGATATTTTCACATTGGCAGCGGGGGACTTGATGGAGTTGCCGCTGTTCAAGGAAAAGAAAACGGAAAATCTTCTCCGCAACATTGATCGCGCCAAGAGCGTCCCGCTGGATCGCCTGCTCTTTGCGCTCGGCATCCGCCATGTCGGCCGTGAAACGGCGGAACTCCTTGCGCGCCGCATTGCATGGCCGGTGAAAACCTTAACCGTGGAAGAGCAGGAATCTGTCAGCGCTCAGGCCTCACTTTTTGGCGGCTCGGAGCGGAAAACCGTGTCCGTGCGCGGCGTTGCCCCCTCGGATATCGGGAAGATGCTGTCGGCACTGAAGCCCGAGGAGTTGGACAAACTCACGGGTGTCGGCACATCGCATGTGGAATCGATCCTCTCCTGGATCGAAAATCCGGATCACCGAAAATTATTCGAAGCCTTGGAAGATGCCGGAGTGGTTGCCCTTCAGCCGGAAGGAAGCCAAACGCCGCAGATTTTTTCCGGAAAAACATTCGTGCTGACGGGAACATTGCCGATGCTGAGCCGTGACGAAGCCCGTGCGATGATAAAAGATCGCGGAGGAAAAGTGAGCGGCTCCGTCAGCAAAAAAACTGATTTTGTTTTGGCAGGGGGAGAAGCAGGAAGCAAATTGGATGATGCGAAGAAATTGGATGTGAAAATTATTGATGAAGCGGAATTTCGGAAGATGGTGGAAGGGAAATAGCCTCATAACATTTTTACATGAGCAATGACGTTCCCTCCCCCTCAAAGGGGGAGGGGTAGGGAGAGGGTTTAGATAAATTCATTGAAAACCCTCTCTCTGTCTCTCTCCCTACAGGGAGAGAGGACGTCATTAAAATTGCTCTTAGTGATATGTCGTCACCACCATCAAGCCTTTAAGATTCTCTAGAGATCTATGCCATGCTGATCCATACTTCCCTCAATGCTTCTCTCCCGCATCCGCCTTCAGCACGTTGCCATTGCGATTGTCCTGCTGTGCATCGCCATCTTCGGTCTGCACCTCGGCAATGATTTTGTGTTGTTAGATGATGGCATTTTGATTTTCCGCAATCCCTTCATTGCGCAGCTGACCCCATGGTCGCTGAAAATGATTTTCACGACGTATGATCCGGAACTCTACGTGCCGCTGACGCTCTTCACGTATCAGATCGAACATCTGCTGTTCGGTTTCAAACCGTTCTTCTTTCACCTGGACAATCTTCTCCTGCACATTGCAAACGCATTGCTCGTGCTCACCATCACGTACAAGATCTCTCGAAAGAATCTCGCACTCGCTGCATTTGTCGCGATACTGTTTGCCATCCATCCTCTGCATACGGAGGCGGTTCTTTGGGCTTCTGCTCGCAAAGATACGCTGTCCGCCTTGTTCTTCCTGCTCTCGATGGATGCGTTCCTGCGCTACCGCAGCAGAGAGAACAAAAAATGGTACATCGGCAGCATCGTTTTCTTCCTCCTGGCACTGCTCTCCAAAGTGTCCGTCATCATGCTGCCGTTTATTTTCCTGATGCTGGACGTGCGCGACAAGAGACCGCTCAAAAAATCTCTTCTTGAACAAATCCCCTACTTCGTCCTCGCTATGATCTTCGGCATCGTCGCGATCTTGGGGAAAACAAAAAATATCGCGGGATCGGATCCACTGACGACGTTGCTGCTCGCAATGAAAAGCACGGTATTCTATATCGCAAAACTTTTTGTTCCGCTGCAGCTCTCTGTTATCTATCCGCAAACGGATCCCGTATCACTCATGGCACCGGAATTCATCGCAATTATTCTTGGCTGCATCGCACTCGCGATCATTTTCTTCGTGAGCCTTCGCTACGCGAAAGATGTGGCATTCGGACTCGCGTTCTTCGGACTCATGCTGATTCCGAATTACTCCAACTTCCTGAAGAATAACTTCTTCTACTTCGCATCCGACCGCTATGCCTACCTCGCATCCGTCGGATTTTTTCTTGCTATCGGCGCAGTCTTGGTTCCATTTGTCCAAAAAAAATCCACCATTGCCGCATCTGCCTTCCTCACAGTGATCGTGATCTTCTCCGGTCTCACGTTCGTGCACGGAAAAACATGGAAAAATAGTGAAGCGCTGTATCGCAATGTGCTCGACAACTATCCACGTTCCGGCGTCGCACTGAATAACTTGGGTGATGTGCTGATGAAGCAGGACGATGCTGCAGCTGCGAAGGAGTATTTTGAGCAAGCGCTTGAGGTTTCACCAGGATTGCTGCAAGCGCATCTGAATCTTGGGAATGTGTACCGTGCAGAGAATGCATTGGACAAGGCCGTGGAGGAATACCGCATGTTTATCCGCATTGCAGAGCAAAAAGATGTGATGGGCCCCGAGGACATGGCGGGTTACTATTTCCTGGGCGAGACGCTGGAAAGCATGGGTAAGCATCAAGAATCGATTCGCCAGTTCGAGATCGCAACGGAAAAAGGACCGGAGTTTGCCGAGACATTTTTCAATTTGGGACTGCAGTACCAAAAACGCGACCGCACCAACGAAGCTGTGAAGATATTCGAACAAGCGGTGCGGGTGGACCCGCTGTATGCTCGCGCGCACTATCACTTGGCGGGCGTGTACGGGGAAACCGGAAATATTGCAGGCGCGATTCGTGAATTGGAAATAGTACTCCGGTTGGATCCCGCGAATGCTGCAGCACGAGCGCATCTGCAAAACCTGAAGCAGATACGGCGCTGATCCTACATGCCCAGGTACATTGCATCCACGGACATGCCGCCGCCGCCCATAAGGAGCAGTGCGACGCAGCCGGCAAGGAGCATGAGATCAAATTCCCAGCCCGTATTGGACTGCGTGGAGAATGGAATCTTCCATTCGTTGATCTTCTTGTAGATGGCGCCAATCATGATGATGCCGAGACCGACTGCTGCCAGCTGTGTCAAAAATCCGAGCGCAACCGCAGCGCCTCCGGCCAGTTCCGCAAGGCCGATGAAGCCCATGAACGACCCAAAATTTCTCAGTTTCGAGCGGCAGTGGTACAAAAAGATCGCACCGATTGCCAGACGCAGTGCCAGCAAACCGAAATCGGAATAACCGGTGAGTGAGTAGAAAAATTGTGTCATAAAAAGTGTGGAGAAGGTGATAACTCAGTATGCTACCACTACTCGATGGATTTTGCACTTTTCCAAATGATGATATGGAAATACATCAAAATCCGCAGAGAATTCCACGGATTTGATGTAGAGCAGTATTATTTTCAATCCATATTGATATTAGCAGGTGTCACAATTGGAATACGTTCATTGCAGAGTAGCCCCTGTCGCCCACCATAGTTTTCCCAAAGTGCTCGCTCGCAACTATCAAGATTAGATGTCTCGACGCCAGCAACTCGATAAAAATGGGGGTAGCGGCCAGTGATGCGCTTGCAACAATTGTTTTGCTCGTTGTCAGCAAGGTGATCCGTCATCCTGGCTGCAAGATCAACTGCCTGTCCGACATAGTAAACGGTGAAGTCGTTTCCATTTTGATAAACGAGACGATATACACCTGAGACGGTGTGTAGACGCGATACACCTTCAGTTGTGAGAGGGATACGCTCCGACCACTTGAGACGGAACGATGTTGGTAAGGAATACATAAATAATAGGAGAATAAAAAATAAAAAGTTTGGCGTAGAAATCTGATGGGGGAGCACGTGACCGGTTTTGTTGATTAAAAACTGCAACTCTCATGGCAAAAAAGGGTTAAATAAGGGAAAGTTGAACTCGCTCGATAGGATCACGGTGACTGAATACTTGTCGCCCATCTGCAGACACCTCGCAATAAACAATGTCGAGTTCTTTTAGTCGGAAACCCATTGCTTGGGACGATACCTCACAACGTTCAGCACATACGTGAACAAGTGAAGCCAAATCTTTCTCCGGCGCAGCGTGCAATCTCATCTCATCAACAAGCGCGTGTATGAGCTCAGCAGGCATTAGAACAGCTGCAGCAAATCCGTTTACGGCACGCTCGACAGCTTGCGTATCAAAATCTCGAAAAAATGCCGCCAGTTTTTGAATCTTGCTCTCGGATAATTCTCTTAGATTCGGCAAGGATGGAAGCGCCCATCCGTGACTTGTGCGATAGAATCCTACTTCCTCCGCCTCCGTATCTGTTATCGTGAATAAGGGGCACTGCATATTATTCACCTCTTTGCGCAGATAAAGCTGCCAATGTCCCAATTCATGTCCGATAGAGAAATGACCTCGACCTTGGTTTTCTTTGTAAACTTCATCGTCTATCACAATCAAACGATTCGCCGGAACAATCTTTGCCAATCGATGCATAAGTGGATTCTCATCATCGACTTTATCGAACAACACCTTCAAACCGCAGAACTCTGCTAAGGCTATAGGGTCGATGGGTAAGCGGAAACGATCGGGATACTCGACTCTATACGCCCGCAACAATTCAATTGCTCTCTGTTGCACTGTCTCGCGTCTATAGGGGTGGTAGGTCATGGATTTTTCTTCGGAAGTAAATCAAATAACTCCTCCCACTGTTTCTCGGTAAGCCCCTGTTTCGGAATGGCACGAAAGAATTCCATCGCTTTCTCTTTATTAGCAGCATCATCCATAACATGCTGCGGCATCTTCCTGGCAAGGATTTGCATAGTCGGCAAATCACCATCAAGTACTCGAGCGAGTTTCTCAAGATTATCTAGGGAGACGCTGTATTCTTTCCCATCGGGACTAAGCAATTTGTCATTCTCGATTTTACTTAGATAAGTGAAGTCCATATCAACTTTCTTGGCAACATCGCGAAGTGTTAGATCTTTTTTCTGACGCAGGCCGTTGATATATGAACCCAATGATTGTGGCACGTAGCCATTATACAGGAGTTGCAGTTAAAAATCAACACAAATTAACACTCTGCATTAGAAACCCATTTATGGTGCCGTGGAGAGGACTCGAACCTCCACATCCTTGCGGATTCACGCCCCTCAAGCGTGCGTGTCTACCATTCCACCACCACGGCACATAGCGTGAAAGGAAAACCTACGGTTTTCCCTGCCTGCCGGCAGGCAGGCTCTCTTGAGCTCTCCTTTTGAAGCTCATGAGATTTATTTCACATATAGAAAGAACAGCGAGGGACTTGGAGTCTAGCAATCCCGGGTAATTGCGCAACTTCGGCATGGTCATAGAAGCGCTCAAAGACCGCTGCCGGCAGCAAAAAAGATCGAAACTCCCCTATCTAATGGGTGACAAGAACGGTATCCTCTGCGCGATGAATCCCGAAGCAAAACCGCCTGTAACGAGTTTCAACGAACTTGGCATCAGCACCACGTTTTTAAACATCTTGGACAAGATGAAATTTACGGTACCCACGCCCATTCAACATCAAGCCATTCCCATCGCCATCCAAGGAAAAGACATCATTGGCATCGCGCAGACGGGCACGGGCAAAACATTGGCCTTTGGTATTCCGATGTTGCAGCAATTGGCGGCAGGTAAAGGACGAGGATTGGTGGTGGTGCCAACACGCGAACTGGCGGATCAAGTGGAAAAATCTCTGCACGCATTTGCAGCGGCCGTTGGTATTCACACGGCTGTATTCGTCGGAGGCGCTTCCTATAATTTGCAACGCGCGATGCTCCGACGCAATCCAAGGATTCTGATCGCGACACCGGGAAGACTGAATGACCACTTGGAGCAAGGAACGGTGACATTGAAAGAAGTGACTGTTCTTGTATTGGACGAAGCTGATCGCATGTTGGACATGGGTTTCAAACCGCAGATCGATAAAATTTTGCAGTATGTTCCGAAAGAACGACAGACGATGCTCTTTTCCGCAACGATGCCCGGTGACATCGTGAAGCTTGCGACACACCACATGAAATTGCCGCTGCGTATAGAGGTGGCACCTGCAGGAACGACCGCTGCCGATGTGGAGCAGGAACTCATCATCGTCAAAAAAGAAGAGAAGTTGCGACTCCTGGAAAAAGTTCTGACGGAATTTGCAGGAACTGCGCTTGTCTTTTCCAGAACGAAACACGGCGCGAAGAAGATCGCACGCTCCGTGCGCGCAATGGGACACACGGCCGCGGAAATTCATTCCAATAGATCCTTGGCGCAGCGACGCGAAGCATTGGAAGGTTTTAAAACCGGCAGATATCGTGTGCTCATCGCAACGGACATTGCCGCACGCGGCATCGATGTCACGGGCATTGCCGTCGTTGTTAATTTTGATCTGCCGCAGGCCGCAGAAGACTATGTGCACCGTATTGGACGAACGGCACGAGCGGGGCTTGCCGGTCATGCCATTTCGTTTGCATGCCCGGATCAATCATCGGAAATTCGCAGCATAGAGCGGCTCATCCGTGGAACGCTTAAGAAGCGTCCTCTGCCGCAATTGCCGCCTGCCCGCGCCGTTGCACATGAACCGGATGCGCGACCGGATCGTAACTATTCGCCAAACAGAGGTGCGCGACCTGCACGGGGAGGCCAACAGCAGCGACGCAGGTTTTCACGGTGACATCGTGAAACACTCATCTTTCATCCAAGGATTTTTTTCGCGGTGTCGTACACCACGGATCGATGTCCAAAAAGAAGTATGTCCACCATGCGACCGGAAATCTTAAAAATCACGCGGTACTCACCCACTCTCAGGCTCCTGCAGCCAAAGAGCGATTGGCGCAGAGGTTTGCCAAAAATCTCCGGACTCACCGTCAGTTTTTCCTCAATGGCATGCTTGATGCGTTTTTGATCCGCACGAGGAATACGCTGAAATCGCTTCCAGTCTATGAGTGTGCTGTACCGAATCGCATACTTCATAAAACTTTTGCCCAGAATTTGTCATGGGAAATAAATCGAGCTTTCTTCGACACTCGCATATCGGCAACTTTGGCAAAATAAGCATCTTCTTCTATTTCCAATGCCATCTGCAAAAGTTGCGCGGCTTTTGTGGCTTCCGGCATCTGATCGCGAACAGCCAACTTTTGAATGTACAGACGCACATCCTTTGGCAGAGTGATGTTCAGGCGTTTCTTCGAAGTAGACATAGGAGAAATTGGAATAATGATGAGACTATAAGTGTATCAAAAGTGTATCACTTTTGCAAGAGGACATTTGCACGAAACTGATGGTCTTATAACATCCCCTTCAACCTCGTTTTCTCCGCAGCAGACAGCGACAATTCTTCGATAAATTTTTTCAATTGTTCCTTCGTGATACGCTCCCCACGCGTCAGTTCCTTCAATTTTTCATACGCGCCATCCACGCCGTGTTTTCGCAGAACAGTTTGGATTGCTTCCGCAGCAACCTCCGGGTGAAGATCCAACTCGCGTTGGATTTGCGAAGGATCGAGGGATAATTTCGAGAGTCCTTTTCGCAGGGATTCGACCGCAAGGAAATGATGTCCGAATGCGACGCCGAGATTTCTTTGCACCGTGCTGTCACTCAGATCGCGCTGCAGGCGGCTGACGGTCAGCTTCTCCGCAAAATGCGTGAAGAGCGCATTCGCCAGACCGATGTTGCCTTCCGCATTTTCAAAGTCGATGGGGTTTACCTTGTGCGGCATGGTGGAGGAACCTACTTCTCCTTTGATGACCTTTTGGCGGAAGACGCCGCGAGAAATGTACATCCAGGAATCGCGGCAGAGGTTGAGCAAGATGGAATCGATGCGACAGAAGAGGTGCGAGAGCTCTGCCAAATCATCGTGCGGATTGATTTGCGTGGTGAAGAGAAGCGGCTCCAAATTCAAGGATTCGATGAAGTCCTGCGCAAATTCTTCCCATTCTATTTCCGGGTACGCTGCGCGATGTGCGGAGAAGTTTCCCACTGCTCCGCCCAGTTTTCCTTGCATGCGGAACGCCTCCAATTTTTTCATCTGCTTCTCCAAACGCGACACAAACACCATCAATTCCTTTCCGATGGTCGTGGGCGTTGCAGGTTGGCCATGCGTCAAACTGAGAATGCGCACTGCCTTCCACTGCGTGATCAGCCCGAGCAGATCCCCCATCACAGCTTCCAGCGCAGGAATCAAAAGAGCATCCAGGGCTTGATGAATCAAAATGCCATACGCCAGGTTATTCGTGTCTTCACTCGTGAGTCCGAAGTGGACGAATTCAGAAGCGGCTTTGAGTCCCGGAATCGCTTCGATCTTCTTCTTTAAATAATATTCCACGGCTTTCACGTCGTGCTTTGTCGTCGCTTCTGTTTTTTTGATGGCCTCCGCTTCCTTCTCCGTGAAATTATCGATGATGTTCTGCAGCGCCTTCTGCTGCTTTGGGTTCAAATTCTTCAGTTCCTTCACCTTCTTCTCTTTTGCGAGCGCCGCGAAGTAGCTCACTTCCACAAAGACGCGCGCGCGATGCAGGGCGAATTCGCTGAAAAAGGCTTGCAGAGGCTCAACAGTGGCTGCGTATCGACCGTCTAAAGGAGAGAGAGCAGTGAGCATTGGGTGGCATTCTACACTATTTTCCCCGGTGCATCTGGATGAAATGAAATATGGTAGAATCGAAGGGTATGCAGATTCCCGACGAAGAATTCGAAAATCCTCCTCAAACCAAAACTTCTGGAGAATTACGCGGCGGCACACCGCCCATTCCTCCGGAGAACGGACCGCCGAATGCCGTGGCAACAGGATCCGGTGAAGATGGAGATGACTCCGTCATTCGCGCAGAAACAGAAAAACAGGCACGGGAAATAATCCGGTAGCAGGGATATTTTGTGACGAAAATTTCCGTAGATAAGTGAATAAAACCAGAGCAGCCATTCTTGGCTGCGATTATTAGGTTTCATAACATCATTCTGTTCATCGCGGGCAGGAATGCCCGCTCTGGTTTATGACGTTACCTCTTCGCCCGATTGCTCAGATTCATCCCCTGTGGAAACCTCCGGCATCTCGCCGGCTTCTTCTGCTTTGCGCAACTCCTCCGCTTTCGCCTCTTCCACGTGCTGCTTTCCTTCGAAGACTTCCAAGAATTCCGTCACGCTCATGGTTTCATCTTGTAACAAAATCTTGGAGAGTTGTTCCAACTTATCGCGGTGTTGTCGCAGCATGCCGAGTGCGCGCTGGTATTGCTCCGCGATGGTCTTAAGGACGAAAGAGTCGATCTGCTCTGCAATGTTTTCCGAAAAGTTGCGGGACATGGAAGGATCCAATCCCAAATAACTGGTGCCTTGGCGTTCACCATAGGCGACAATACCAAGACTCAGATCGCCCATGCCGTACTTCATGGCCATGTTGCGTGCGATCTGCGATGCGCGCTCTATGTCATTGGATGCTCCGGTGGTGATCTCGTTGAAGACAATTTCTTCCGCAGCGCGTCCTCCCAGGAGTCCGCAGATTTCATCGATAAATTTGCTCTTGCTGGTCGTGTATTGATCCTCATTAGGCAAGAACCACGTCACACCCAGTGCGGATCCGCGCGAGACGATGGAGATCTTATGCAAGGGATCGGAGAACGTGCACAGGTGCCCCACGATGGCATGGCCGAGTTCGTGGTAGGCCGTGATTTCCTTTTCGTGCTGCGTTAATTTGCGGGATTTCTTCTCCGCACCGATGGTCACTTTTTCGACGGCATCCACCAGGTCACGCTGCACGACGACGGGGTGTTTTCTCTTGGCCGCAAAAATCGCAGCTTCGTTCATGATGTTTTCCAAATCCGCGCCCGTAAGGCCGACGGTTTGTTTGGCGATGTCTTTGATGCGAATGTTCTTCGCTATTTTTTTATTACGCGCGTGCACTTCCAAGATCAGCTGGCGCGCGTTTAAATCGGGCTTGTCGATGAACACACGACGGTCGAAACGGCCGGGGCGCAGCAGCGCGATATCCAAGACGTCGGGACGGTTGGTGGCCGCCATCACGATGACGTTGGTGCCTTGTTCGAAGCCGTCCATCTCCGTGAGGATTTGATTGAGCGTCTGCTCGCGTTCATCGTGTCCACCACCGAAACCGGCACCGCCGCGCTGGCGGCCGACGGCATCTATTTCATCGATGAAGATGATGCACGGTGCGTTTCTCTTTGCGCGGGTGAACAGATCGCGCACGCGCGATGCGCCGACACCCACGAACATTTCCACGAATTCCGAACCTGCGATACTGAAGAACGGAACGCCTGCTTCCCCTGCAACGGCGCGTGCGAGGAGCGTTTTACCCGTTCCCGGAGCGCCGACCAAGAGGACGCCGCGCGGGATTTTCGCGCCGATGTTCGTGTACTTCTTCGGATTTTTCAGGAAATCGACGACTTCCAGAAGATCTTCTTTCGCTTCCTCCGCGCCGGCGACATCCACGAAGCGCGTCTTCACTTGTTTTGCATCCGCGATGCGCGCGCGGGATTTGCCGAAACTGAGCGCGGTGGACTGGCTCCGCGCAATACCACGAAAGAGCCATATCACACCGCCGATGATGAGGATGAAGAAGAGGACATCCGGCAGCAGCGCCAGGAACATGTTCGTTGCTTCGCGATTTTCGATTTCCACGATGGTCTTGTTCTTGGGATCATTCCAACCGAGCTCCGAGACGGTGTCCTGGTTCTCTTTATACGACTGGAGTGATTCCGTATCGCTGATGATGGCAAACACTTTGTTGTCGCGAATGAGAATCTTTTGGAATCGTCCTTCCGCATACCCCTGCGTCACCTCACTGATGGGCACTTCTTTGGCGTTCGCGAACTGTTCATCCGCAAGGCGCTGCGGATTCGTCAAATAGTAGAGCGACAGGAGCACCAGCGAACTGAAGAGCAACAAGCTCAAAAGCCATTGTTGACGAGACCGAGGAGGACGCGGAGAGAGTGAAGACACAGGGAACAGAATACTCGATTTTCTTGGCAACGTCACGAACTCTTCGAATATTTCAGAATGACCAATGACCGAATCTCAATGACCAAGATCATTTTGGTCATTGGTCATTGCGTCATTGGTCATTTATAATGCCCTACAATGTCCCGTCCTCCACATCACCTCCCGCGACAAATGGTCTTCGACAGTCTGATCCTCAGCACCATTCTTATGGCGGGGTTGATTGTGAGACTTTTGATCGCGCCTGCGCCGGGGTATGAGTTCGATGTCGGCGTGAACCAAGGCTGGGCGAAAAGCGCCGTGGAATTGGGACTGGCACGCTCGTACAGCGAACAGGTGGACGGAAACATGTTGCCGAACTATCCGCCGTTTTCGCTGATGATTTTTGCAAATGTCGGGCATGTGTATAAAGCCTTCATCTCACCGGAGTTTGATAAGAGCCGCTTGGAGTACCGCATTCTGATCAAGTTGCCTGCGATGCTTGCGGACTTGGGAACGGCGTTGCTCTTCTTTTTTCTCCTCAAGCAATGGAAAAACAAGAAAGCGGGCTTCCTTGCCGCTGCGGCATACACGTTCCATCCGGCCGTGCTGTATGAATCCGCCTACTGGGGACAAACGGATTCCATTTTCACGTTTTTCCTGGTGCTGGCACTGAGCCTGTTTGCGAGTGGGAGGATGACGCTCGCGGGCGTTTTCATCGCCGTCGCGCTCTTCACCAAAGTGCAAACGGTGATGTTGGGTCCGCTGTTTCTGATGATCGCGCTGCTCGCAGGATGGAAATCATTTCTGAAAATTTCCGCCGGCGCTGCGGCCGGCGGCGCTCTGGTTCTGCTGCCATTCTTCCTGGGCGACACCTTGATGGCTGTCATCAAGGCAATGCTCGGCTCCGTTGGCTACTATTCCATCGTTTCGAGCGCCGCCTATAACTTCTGGTGGATGCTCTTCGCGGATGCCGCGGGTTCCATGCAAGATACTGATCTGCTCTTCGACCTGCTTTCCTACCGCAACATCGGCTTTGCCATCTTTGGGATCGCAAACCTGTGGATTCTTTTCTTGTTTCTCAAACGTTGGCGGCCGCACAAGCCGAGCCGCGCGCTCTTTTATTCGCTCTTCGCCGCCGCATCGTTTCTGGCATTCACTTTTTTCCTCTTCAGCACGCAGATGCATGAGCGCTACCTGTTTCCGTTTATCGCACTGGGGCTCCCCCTGGCATTCATCAATCGCAGAGGCGCGTTCCTCTATGCAGCCATCTCCCTCTTATTCCTCAGTAATTTAATGGGGTGGCTGCCGCTCAGTTTCGTTGATCGTGCGCTCTTTAGAACATTTCCAACGCTCGATGTGACGATTGCCGCATGTCAGTTCTTTGCATATATCGCCCTCCTTCGTTATGTCCATACTCTGGAGGTTCGCGTGCTGCCGGGACACAGGTCACTCGTGCCGGTTTTTGTGACCCGGTGGAAACGCGCATTCAAACATCACAAGCGAACCACATGACGCAAAAAAGACATGACCATGCGCGCATGCCGGCTGCGTTGGTCGGCATTCGGGTCGTGCATCGCAAACTCATATTCCTTGCACGTCGCCTGAAAAAACACCCCGCTTGGGGAATGATGCTCTCTGCGACTCCGTATGTTGCGGCATGCATCGCCATTGCCGTGGCATCTTCGCAGATCGTGCCGATCAACATGGATGAGTTTATTGCATACCATCCCATCGTCTGCATTTTCTATCCGCTGAATGCGCTCAACGTCTACCGTGAAGCATGCGGACTCTATGATCTCGACGTGCTTGGCACGGGCATGGTGCTGCCGTTGCGTGCGTTCGGGTACCTGGGCAGCTCCATGTCACTCCTCTATTTTCCGTTCTTTCTTCTGTGGCGCGACGTGGAATCCGCCCGATTGCTGGGTTGTCTGCTCCTGAGTCTCCAAGCGTTCTGCATCGCCAAATTATTCCGGTTCAAGATCTGGATGACATTCGCCGCCGTGTGGGCGTTCTTTCCGTATGCGTTCCAGCACGTCATCGATACGGGGCCCTTGGGTCTGCAGACAACATCCGTCTTCCTTTTGTATCTGCTGTTTCGGAATTGGACAAAGACCATACGCATGCACTTTCTTTTGTCCGTCGCCCTCATCCTCTTCTTCTGCCTCTGGACGAAGATGGTGTTCCTGTGGCTCCTCCCCGGGGTGGCGGTGCTGTTTCTTTTGGAAATGATTGAACAGAGAAACACCCTTTTCCGCAAAAAAAACGTGTGGAAAATCGCACGGCAAGCGAGCGTGGCGGCTGCGGCGCTGTTCCTGCCGCTCGGAACGCTCCTCTTTTCCACAACGCCGGGGAGCCCTTCGCATCGTCCATTGCTTGCAGTGCTTCTGAAAAGCGAGCAGTACGGATGGAAAGAGCTGTGGGAACGTTTCTGGGATTTACTGGTGACATTTCGCGCGTTGCATCCGCTGGAAGCGACGCACCGTGTGTTTGAGCCGGAACGGTTGATGACAGCATTTACATCCTTTACGACATTCTATGACGTGACGGTGTTCTTGGCGCCTGCGGCGTTTTGCGTTCTCTTGTTGATTGCCCTTCCTTTGCGCGTGTCTGGAAAAAAATTGCTGCGGGCGCTTCTCTTCCATGGGTTGTTCGTCATGACATTCATCATCATCGCCCGCACCAAAGCTGCCGGATCCATGCACCACGCGATTCTTGCGTTTCCCTTTCTCATCCTGGCATATGCGTCCACGGCGGAGGCCGTCCTGGCAACGGAATGCCGGACGCTGCTGCAGCGGCTTCTGCGTGCCGGGGTGATTCTGCTGGGAGTGGTCATCATTGCGGAAAATCTTTTCCTCTATGGAGTGATGTTCACGCTGCGTCCACGTACGCATGATGATCCTTCCAAGGTCGTCGTTCATCGCATCTTGTACGATCCCCTTCCGGCCTCGGAGTACATCTACGTCGTCACCGATTGGGGCATGTACTACTACCTGGGTCTTTTCGGCGAACGCGCACAGAGCGTTGTGTACTTTCAACCTGTGAATACGAAAGCCCACATCGCCGAATTGCAATCCGTTGCCGCCGCACACAGCCGCAAGCTTCTCTTCATTTATAACAGCAAGGAAACGGCGGACGATCTGCCTCTGATAACAGCAACTGTACCCGCGGCAGAATGCGGAGCGATTCCTCCGGGGGCGGTATGGAGAATTTTGGCGCAAGATGTGCACACTATTCCCGGCTGCGCCCAGGCAAAGCTCTAGCTCGCACTGTTCCATTCGCTTATACTGCCGCCCATGCCTCTCCCCTCGTGGAACAAATTGGTGCAACGCCCGAGCTCTTTGTTCTTCGTCCTCATTCTGGCTCTCTCCTATTTCACCTACTTTCACAATTACTGGAATCCTTCCGACGTGTTTTGGGATGAGAACTATCACATTGCGAGCGCGCAGAAATATTTGAACGGCGTGTTCTTCATGGAACAACACCCGCCTCTTGGAAAACTTCTGATTGCAGCGGGGGAGAAGATCGTCAATGCAAACCCCGTCGACAACGAATTCATCGGCACCGATTATGCAAAGGGATTCGAAGATGCATTCTCTTTCGCAGGATATCGCTTCTTCCCCGCGCTGCTCGCGTGGCTCACCGCGCCTCTGTTCTTCTTCATTTTTCTGGTGCTGACAAAACGTCCGGAGTGGGCGACGTTCCTGACGTTTCCGTATATTTTTGACAATGCTCTCGTTGTGCATTTGCGCGGAGCCATGTTGGAGGGACCGCTGCTCTTTTTCGTCGTGGCGACCATTCTGCTCTTTCTTCTGATTCTCCGGTCGAAGCACAAGAGACAGCAGTTGCTCACCGCATCACTCTGGTTCGGCATCGCGCTGGCGCTGGTTGCGACGACCAAACTCCTGGGGCTTGTACTGATACTGCTGATTCCGGCAATCCTCTATGCACTGTATCCGAACCGGAAAGCCATTGGATCGTTTTTATTGCTTGCCGGGTGCGGCTTCCTCTTGACGTACGTCGCGGTCTGGCACATCCACTTTGCCCTCGGCAGAACGGTAAACCCCGCGCTGCCGGATGCCGGATTGTATCAAGCATCCCCTGCGTATAAAGAGATCATCGCCAACGGACAAATGCGGTCGCTCGGCGCATTCCCCATCATGCTCATTGATTCGCTCAAGTTCGTGCGACACTACAATCGCGGCACGCCGCGGTTGGACATGTGCAAACCGGATGAGAACGGTAGTCCGTTCTTCTTCTGGCCGCTGGGTGCACGTTCCATCAATTACCGATGGGCATCCGTCAGCGCGCTCACGTACCGCTATCTCTATCTGCAAGCGAACCCCGTCGTCTGGTGGAGCGGCCTTCTGGCCGTCATCGTGACGATCGGTCTGCTTGTGAGTTCCGCGCTCGCACCCGTGCGCTGGTCGTTCAAAAATCCTTTTCTGCTCCTGACGTTCACGGGCTTGTATGTCTCGTACATGATCGCCATCAGCCGCATCGACCGCGTGCTGTATTTGTACCACTACTTCATTCCCCTTCTCTTCACATTCATTCTCACCGCACTCATTTTCCTGGAGATTGATCGCATTGGAAATTTCATTCTGAATGAGCAACGAAAAACCGTTCTGCTCCTTTGCTTCGGCGCGCTGATTTTCTTGGGATTCGAAACGTACCGCCCTCTCACGTACTACGAACCGATCACAAAAATGCAATTGGAGCGCCGCGCCTTCTTCCCGCTCTGGGAACTCTCGTGTGTGAACTGTCAGAAGAAGAGTCTGCTTGTGGTGCCGGATAAAGTAAGTCCTTAAGGAAAAGATACAAGACACAAAAACCAAGAGACAAGAAGCCGGTGACGCTTATATAGGCACTTTATCTTTCTTCTCCTGTTTCGTTTTGAAATTCCGAATCATAGCGCTGAAAATTCGCACAAATTCAGTTGCTTCCTGAGCGAGATTTTGTCGCTCCAACTGCAATTCTTTATCGTCAGGCACTGTTAAGAGTTTCAACCAATAGGAACTTTCTTTTGCTTCTCTTCGGCTCGTTTTTATTTTCACTAAAAAATCCCTATCACCCAAGGCGTCATTTCCTTCGATATAATTGGCTCCCACCGAACCCGAGGATCGCGCCAGCTGCTTTAAATATTCAATGTTTGTGATTGTTCGTGGGATTTTGGCAATAAAATCTCGCACTCGAGATGAGAATTTAAACGTTCGTTCCTCCAAATCGAATTTATGGCCACTGGTTTCAATATTTGACATAAAGATAGAAAGTTTATCTTGAAAAAGAGACAAGAAACAAGATGCAAGAAACGCGTTGTTTGTCTCTTGCGTCTTGTTTCTTGGTTTTTATCTCTGCGTTCTGAGGTCCCACAGCTCCTTAAACATGCGAACAATGACTCTTGGGGATCCTCCCGTTTGCGTCCCTAAAAGTCTGGGATAGTGCGGCACGTTCACTTGGTACCACGGAATCTTTTTTTGTTTGAGACGCAGGAACATTTCCGTGTTGAATAATTTTTCGACGCCGCGCGTGGGGCGAATGTCTTTCCAAATGTCGCGTCGAAAAACTTTGAGTCCGCAGTTCACATCCCGCACCCAAAGCTGCAGAACGAGGACGTTCATTGCGCCGAGCACTTTGCCGAACATGTTGCGCACGAAGGAATCCGCCCGGTGGGCGCGGCGCCCTGTCACAAATGGGAAGCGGTCGGTGTGCGCCAGAAGCAGCGAGAGATCCTTCGCGAGAAATTGTCCGTCACTGTCCATGAAGGCAATCCATTCCATCGTGGCTGCATCGCAACCGGATCGCACGGCAAGGCCGTATCCTTGATTCTTCGAGTGCCGCACAATGCGAAGACTCCCGATCTCTTCCTTCAAACGATCGAGCACGGCAGGCGAACCGTCTTTGGATCCGTCATCCACCACGATAATATCGCCGTCGATATTCGCGGACTGCATCCACACAGCGACATCGCGCACCGCATTGCGGATGTTCTGTTCTTCATTGAAGCATGGGAGAACGACGGAGAGGCGCATGGAAATTGAGTATCCCTCTTACAAAGGAGGGGGAGAGTATCGCGCAGTGTGATGCATCGTCAACGGGCTGTCAATGGAGCCCCTGCACGCATTTACGGGTGCTTGAACCCCGCCTTCTCCGCATCCGCCGCCGTCCGGAAATAGACTCTGTTTGCAGGGACAAGTTTTTCTCCGTTTGCAGAAAGGACGGGATAGTAATATTTCCCCTGCTTCGATGCGACGAACTGCATGCCCTCCGGGACACGGATCACCACTTCATTCGTGAAGAAAGACCCGACGGGGCTTGCGATAGTGCCGTCTTCTTTGGGGGAAATTTGTTCGTCTCCCAAAAAGAATCGAACGTCACCAATTATTGTTCCTTGCAAATTGCCATCTTGCACACCGGAAAGCTGCACGACAGGAACACCTGCACGCTCGTCCGGTAATTGTTTAATCGTCACCTCCGGTGCTGCAACATGCGTCAGGAGTCTGCCGAGCAAATAGCCGCAGAGGACAGCCAGACCCAGCAAACCCGCAAGCGTCAGTGCCGAAGAAAATTTGGAAGAAGCCAAAGGTTCAATGCTACAACAAAAAAATCCGAAGCGGAAGTTTGTTCTCCTGACATTTTTCATCCCCCCCCCCCCCCCCCGGGGGGGGGTTAGGGGGTGAGGTTTATTGCGCGCCGGCTGTCGGCCTTGCCGGCCCCACTTGCACGGGAGCGACGTCCAGGATGATGTTCCGCTTGTCGCTATAGAGGATGGCACGCGTGGGCGTAACCAACAAATAATCTCCGTTCTCTGCGCTGTTGTAGAACGCATTGCGCGAGCGCAGCGCATCGATGTTCACAATGGTGGCAACGGTGGGTTCAATGTCCGCGGGAAGAACCATCAATCTTCCCACCCGCTGCGTGACGCGCCTGGCTGTTTCCTTGTTCTCCTCGCTGTTGGCATCCACTTGATCGGTGGACACGGAAAGCTTGGTCAATTGGTCCTCCACCCGGCGCCGGCGCATGTCCAAAACCAAAATCACAGCAAGAAGGGCAAGAACGATGACGAATGCCAGAATTTTCTTGCGGGAAGAAAGAGTTGTGTTCATAAAAAAATGGGGAAAGCACCGCGTGCTTCATCGTAGGAACTTTCCATGCTCCGCGCAAGAGATCCTTACGGTTGCACCGGTTCGGTAGACATCGGTGCCTCAGGCGGCGCTGCTTCTTCAACCGGAGAATTTTCTTCGGGAGCAGCGGGCTCTGCAGCCGGCTCTGCGGGAGGAGATTCTTCCGGTGTTTCCTCTGCACCTTCATCCGGTGTGCCCGCCGGTAATGGTTCCACCGGACTTATGGGCAACTCGGGAACTACAGCAGGATCCTCTTCCGGTTCTTCTGCAGGCGCATCTGACGGCGTGTCGACTTCCGGTTCTTCTGCAGGCGCATCTGACGGCGTGTCGAGTTCCGGAGATTCTGCCGGAGTGTCTTCTGGTGTTTCGGATGATTCTTCCATCGGGTCTTCCGGCAACACTTCTTCCGGAAGCGGCGTTTCCTCCGGAGTCGCTTCCACAGCAGGAGGCTCTTGCGTTACCGCGACGTATCCTTCCGGCAATTGCAGGAGCGGAGGTGTTACGCGCGTATTCCACGCGAAGGTGATGCCGAGGTCCGGGTGCGTCCAGAGCGTGTCTTCGTGGTAACGGTCGCAGCTGTACGGTTTGCCTTCGGCATCCAACACCGTGAGGTTGCGGATGCACGCGTTCCAAATGTCATTGGTGGAGAGAGGAACGCCAAGATGATCGACGGGGAACTCCTGGAGTGATTCTTCCATCGCCGATCCTTTCATCGTGGAAGGATCATCCGTGGCAAGCGCAAGCCAGGAGAACGTGATGTCCTCCAACGCAGGCGCCGCCAAGCGAATGGTAAAGCCAGACTGCGTTGCCTTGGAAACGGCATAGAGCACGGGAATATCCGGCGACGCAGTGACAATGGGCATGGCTGCAAAACCGGAACCGAAACGAACGTCCATGGATGTTTGTGACATCGGAATGATCGCGTAGCCCGCTTGATTCTTGGACACCTTGAGTTCACCGACAATGGAGACGTCGCCGAAGAATTCCGCAAGTCCTCGCACGGTGATGTTGCCGAGGATCTCGACGGCATCGCGAACGATGAGTTCCGGAATCGTGAGCCCGCCTTCCGTGAATTCAAGCGACTCGACTTTCAATGCGCCGTCGATGACGAGACCGCCGCCCAACCTGAGCGTGGCGCCGCTCGCAAGCTCAATGCCGGACGCATGGATGACGCCACCCAGGTTCAAGTCACCGTCCACGTAGAGTCCACCCTCGCTCAGAATGCTTTTCACCACGAGTTCGCCGTCGACATGCAAATCTTTTCCAACACGCGCCGATCCGCCGACCGTCAGGTTGCGATCGATTGAAATGTCCAAGAACGTTCCCATCATCGCCGTGAGCGCGCCGCTGAAACTTGCATCGCCCATCACGCGGAGTGACCGGCCGAGCGTGGTCGCGGCATCAATGGTGAGCACCGATGTTTCGGGATCGAGAGCAAACAAATTCTGTTGCTCCAGTTGAGACAGAGCGCCGGCGGTTCCCAGGCGCGTGTCGATGAGCGCATTCATCTCGGCCGTGAAATCGATGTCCTTCACCTGCGTGCGCACTTCTTCGTTGATCGTCGCATTGAAGTTCATATCTTTCAACGTGTCCGTGACGAGGAGCTGCACTTCATCTTCCAGTTCCATGGCGGCGACGGATTCGTAAATTTGTTGCTCCACGGCTTCCACGCTCATGGATTCATTGCGACGCGCAATGAGCACATTCACCATTCCTTCCGTGCCTTCCAAACCTTCCAGCGCCACACCCACCGTCGGTTCACCGGCATTTGCTTTGCGGGCAAAGCCCGGACGCGATGCGGGTGTCAGCGAATCACCGGGACGGATGGCACCGCTTTCCGTAAGGACATGCGCAGGCACCTGGCCGATGAGACCGACCAGCACATATCCCGGCACCGGGAGCCCTTCCGCGCCCCAGAAGTTGTTTCCGACGAACGCGGGTTTGGTGGAAATGATACCCATGACATTGGCGTCTCCCGAACGGGTACAGCGTTTCACGGCATTATCCCGTGTGATGTCGATACAGACGACTTCGCCGGATTTCAAGTTGCGGTCGACGGAGTAGAACCACTCCGCGTAGTCGGCGCCGGTGGTGTATGTGCCGTTGTCGTTAAGAACGGTTCCATCCGCTTGCACGCGGAAGACGATGTCTTCGTTGCCGGAAACATCGGACCGAATGACAAAAAGATTTTGTGTGGACGTCGTTTCTTCCGAATCGAGGCGCAGAAGTTCCCTGTTATTCGCATCTTCCGATGTGAGGAGCAGCTTGGCGCGCGTGCGCAGCGTGGCACCGGAGCTGCGATACAGATCGACATCAAACTTCCCTTTGTAACCGAACAGAATGTGCGGCGTTGTCATAACATCCCCCGCCAGGGATTCCGCATCCGCACTATCCAGCGCCAAAATTGCCGCACCGGACGTGGTGAAGTATGCACCGGTGCTGAACTCCACTCTCTGCTCCACCAGAAGCGCGCCGGATCCTCCGGACATCGCATTGCGGATGATGACAGTACCGGAGGTGGAAATATTGGTAGACGCGTAGAGGAACGAACCGGAAATGGTGCCGACGACCTCGAGCTTGGTGCTGGGGCTGGCCGTTGACGATCCAATGCCTACATTGCCGTCGGTGTTTATAAACATTGCTACAAGTGAATCCAACAAGCCGTCGACACGAAAACCGAGAGCTTTTGACCCCTTGAGGTAGGCGGCGGTGTTCGAGCCGTCCCACGAGAGACCAAATGCCTGATTTTCATCCGGAGAAATCACCAAGAGTGTCGGCTGATGAGCACTCAAGCGCGGATCTGCTAGTGACATGACACGCGAACTGTCCTGAGCTCCGGAACTCAAGCCCATTGCGATGATTTGCCCGAATGCACCGGGATCAAATATTGGCACGTTGATCTTGGTCGGGACAACATTGCCAACGGGAGTAAGAAACCCGTCCACGCTTGGCCCTGAGAGCCGCAAGGGACCGGCCACTTCCAGCTTTACCGCTGGATTGGCCGTGCCAATACCGAAACTACCTAAGACATACGATACGGCACCGGACATTATTTTCAGGCTCGCTCCGGAGAGCGTTCCGCGGGTTGTGAGGTTACCCTTGATAGTGCCCGCTCCTCCGATGATGAGTACGCCGGAAGCGTAGAGGCCGCCCGTCACATTGAGGTCGTCGCTGAATTCGAAACGATCTTCATTGTTGAGGAACTTGATGGTTTCGTTCGCCCCGTCGGAGCCGAAGGTGAGGATGGTGTCGACGGCGCCGGCGTCGGAGTTGATGGTAAGGTCGCCTTTGATGAGCCCCGCGCCGCCGATGATGAGCGCTCCGGAGGCGATGAGATCACTTGCGGACTTGATCTGTCCGGATGCGGTGAGGCCGAAGCCGTTGATGATGAGCGCTCCGGTCATGGTGTCGCCGCTGTCGTCGACGAAGTAGGAACGGGCGTCTGCGTAGGAGAGACCGGAGCCGCCGTCATTGCTGTCCGTCGACCAACTCAGTTGTCCTGCGGCATTGGTTTTGAGGACTTTGCCGGAAGCCGTGCCGTCGCCAAACGGGAACGTATACGTAACGCCGTTCAAGCGAACGGTGGATTTAAAGACAGCAGCAGTGTTCACTACAAGTCCGCCGGAAGCCGTAATGGTGCCTGTTGCGTTGAAGTCATCGCTGAATTCAAACCGATCTTCGGCATTGAGGAATTTCAGCGTTTCGTTTGTCGAGTCGGAACCAAAGGTGAGGATGGTGTCGGCTGCTCCTTGATCGCTGTTGATAGTGAGGTCGCCTTTGAATTTGGAATCGGAGAAGACTATGAGCACACCGGAGCTGTAGAGGCCGCCGGTAACGTTGAGGTCGTCAGAGAACTCGAAACGGTCTTCATTGTTCAAGAACTTGAGTGTTTCGTTAGTGGAATCGGAGCCGAACGTGAGGATGGCGTCGGCTGCTCCTTGATCGCTGTTGATGGTGAGGTCGCCTTTGAACTTGGAATCGCTCGTGACGATGAGGGCGCCGGATGCATAGATGTTTCCCGTGGCAGCAACATCATTACTGAATTCGAAACGATCGACTGCATTCAAGAATGTGAGAGTTTCATTTATGGAATCAGAACCGAACGTCAGGACAGTGTTTGCGGCACCGGCATCGGAATTGATGGTGAAGTCTCCTTTGATGAGTCCTGCTCCGCCGATGACGAGGGCGCCGGAACCGATGATGTCGCTTGCGGATTTGATTTGTCCGGAGGCGGTGAGTCCTGCCCCATTGATGATGAGCGCTCCGGTCATGGTGTCGCCTTTTTGATCCACAAACCAACTGGAACCTTCGGTGTAGGAGATGCCGGAACCGCCGGAGTTCAAATCCGTCGACCAGCTCAGCTGTCCTGCGGAGTTGGTTTTGAGGACTTTGCCGGAGGCTGTACCATCGGATGTCGGGAATGTGTAGGTGACGCCATTGAGGCGGATAGTGGATTTGAAGACCGTGGCACCGTCGACGATCAAGCTTCCGGAAGAATAGAGGTTACCCGTGGTGCGAAGATCATCGCTGAATTCAAAGCGATCGGTGGTATTCAGGAATTTAAGTGTTTCCGTTGATCCAAAGGTGAGTGCCGTATCGGCCGCAGTGGCATCGGAGTTAATCGCCAAATCCCCTTTCACTTTGGCATCGGAACCGAAGACGACGGTGCCAGACGCAGTGAGCGTGAGCGTTACATTAAGATCATCGCTCAATTCGAAACGATCTTCATTGTTGAGGAACTTGATGGTTTCGTTCGCCCCGTCGGAGCCGAACGTGAGGATGGTGTCCGCGGCGCCGGCATCGGAGTTGATGATGAGGTCACCTTTGAATTTGGAATCCGAGAGGACGATGAGGGCGCCGGAACTGTAGAGGGCGCCTGTCACATTGATGTCATTCGAAAATTCGAAACGGTCTTCATTGTTCATGAACTTGAGCGTTTCGTTCAATGTGTCGCTGCCGAAAGTGAGAAGAGCGTCTGCGGCACCGGCATCGGAGTTGATGGTGAAGTCACCCTTCACTTTGGCATCGGATCCGAACACAACTGCACCGGATGAAATAATAGTGCCGGTCACTTGGAGAGAATTACCGGAGATGGCACCTTTCACTTCCAATGCAGTAAGCGGAGAGGCAGTACCGATACCCACCCGCTTGTTTGTTGCATCGTAGACAAGGCCTTTGGTATCGACGATGAGCGTGTTGCCGGTGGAGGTTCCCGCAGCTTTCTTAATTGCCAGAGCACCCGTCATCGTATCGCCGGAAACATTTACGTAACGAACATCAGCATTCGTTTGGTTGATGGCTGTGGGATCGGCGGCATTCGTCCAGGAGAGCTGCCCCGCGGCATTCGTCGCAAGCACTTTTCCGGAAGCGGTGCCATCGGATGTCGGGAACGTGTAGGTGACGCCATTGAGCTTGATGGTGGATTTGAAAACTGTGGCTCCGTCAACGATCAACGTTCCGGAAGAGTAGAGGTTGCCCGTGGTACGGAGATCGTCACTGAACTCGAAACGGTCGGCTGCATCCAGGAATGTGAGTGTTTCACTCACATCATCGGAACCGAATGTGAAGGCGGTGTTTCCATCGGTGAGGTCGCTGTTGATGGTGAAGTCTCCCTTCACGGTTCCTGCTCCGCCGATGATGAGTACGCCGGAGGCGTAGAGCCCACCGGTCACATTGAGGTCGTCGGAAAACTCGAAGTGGTCTTCGGCGTTGAGGAACTTGAGGGTTTCATTCGCTCCGTCGGAGCCGAAGGTGAGGATGGTGTCGGCTGCACCGGCATCGGAGTTGATGGTGAAGTCGCCTTTGATGAGCCCCGCGCCGCCGATGACGAGTGCGCCGGAGGCGATAACATCACTGCCCGAGCGAATTTGGCCGGATGCAGTGAGGCCGGCTCCGTTGATGATGAGCGCACCGGTCATGGTGTCTCCACTGTCATCCACAAAGTAGGAACGCGCATCGGTGTAGGAAAGACCTGAGCCGCCGTCATTGCTGTCGGTGGACCAACTCAGTTGACCGGCGCTGTTTGTTTTCAGCACTTTGCCCGAGGCCGTGCCATCACCCAACGGGAACGTGTACGTGACGCCGTTCAACCGAATGGTGGATTTGAGGATGGTGGCGGCATCGACGATCAGCGTTCCCGATGAGTACAGATTCCCCGTCGTGCGCAGATCATCGCTGAATTCAAAGCGGTCTTCATTGTTGAGGAACTTGAGGGTTTCGTTGGTGGAATCGGAGCCGAAGGTGAGGATGGTGTCGGCTGCACCCGCATCGGAGTTGATGGTGAAATCTCCTTTCACTTTCGCATCGGAGCCGAAGACGACGGTGCCCGAGGCAGTGAGTGTGGCGGTGACGTGCACATCATCGCTGAACTCGAAACGATCTTCGTTGTTCAAGAATTTGAGTGTTTCGTTGACGCCGTCGGAAGCAAAGGTGAGCAGGATGTCCGCCGCGCCGGCATCGCTGTTGATGGTAAGATCGCCTTTGATGAGACCGGCACCTCCGATGATGAGTGCGCCCGATCCAATGAACGCTCCTCCCGCTTTCACCTGTCCGGATGCGGTGAGGCCGAATCCATTGATGATGAGAGCGCCCGTCATCGTGTCGCCGGAGACGTTTACGAAACGCGTGTCCGCATTCGCTTGTGTCAGGTCGCCCGCACCTGCGGAACCCCATGCCAGATTCCCATTGGAAACGCTGAGCACTTGTCCATTCGCACCCACGCCCAATGCATTCAGCCCTCCTCCCGCATTGCCAACGAGCAGATCGCCCGTGGAGTAACTGCCAAATCCCGTCCCGCCGCGGGACGCAGCAAGCACGCCTCTCATAGCGGCATTGATGTTCAAGATGCCACCCGTCGGGTCCGTTTCATGGTCGTGCGTTTCGATTCGTCCGTCACTGTTCGGATTGGTTCCGCCGCCGCCGAATCTTCGTCCTTCATCGCCGCGCGCTTCCGTAGGACGGCGGCCATTGCTGTCGTTATCCGTGGGCGCGCTGCCGCGCAGGATCGTCGTCTTCGGAACATTCTTCCATACGGCGACACCGTTCTCGTACATCAGCACTTGTCCGTCCCGTCCGGGACCGAAGATGTCGATGATGCGTTGGGCGGCCGCCGTCAGTGGTGATCGTTTCAGAACAGAAGTCTTCTGCACCGCCTTCCTCGGTTCCGCAGGAGCAATGAGCCGGCGTCGCACCACTCTGGCGCCGGAAGGCAGCGTGACGATTTCATTCGTTTGCGTGTAGAGCGGAGCAACAGAAGCGGATCCTTGCCCTGTGGGAAGGACGCTCGCAACAAGTGCATCTCCGGATGGAGGTTTTTTCTGGCCGTTCGATCCATCATCCGAAACGTCCGTCGCATCTTCGTTCAAAAAAACGAGTGACGCGGGCAATCTGGATTCCGAACGCGATTGCGTGAGGACGAGCAACAGGAACATCGCGGTGACGAGCGCGGCCGGGGACCGGCTGATGGAGATGGCATTCGCAAAGATCCGGCTGGAGCGAGTTTTTTGGACAGTGATTTCACTTCCCTGGTTGCGATGCGTTCGGATCAACCGTTCCACCTGTGCACGCGAGTATCCGGTGACGGTTATGAGGTACTGTCGAACCAAGCCTTTTTCCTCCCGGGACAGGTACTCATATCCCAAACGTTCCAACGTGGCATGGATCCATGCCCTTCGGTCTTCGCTCGTGGCAAAATCCACGGCGGGTTTCTCCCCTTTCGCCAGGAAAGTGCGAATCGTCTCCATGCCCGGCCCCTGCGGTTCAGGCTCATGTGACGGCGACGGAGGAGGGAGCCTCAGGCTCATGTGGATGTTTGTGTGAGATTTCTTATTAGTATAGCGGAAATGAGGATTTCTGTGAAGAGCGGTTTTTTGTCAAATTTTATTGTCTTTCCGATCTCGAAAAAGGCATGGGAAACCGCCTGAAAAATGAGTATTCTCCGGGCACGCATGATTTCCGCAGACGCGCTCCGGCCGTTCCTCAACACCACCCTCGAAAAGACGGATTTTGCCGGCTTGGGGAAGAAATACACAGGCAAAGTGCGTGATGTCTACATGCCAAACAAAAGGGAGCGCATCCTCATCACAACCGACAGGCAGTCCGCTTTTGATATTCTATGGTGCACTATTCCCTTGAAAGGGCAGGTTCTTACGCACATCAGCGCCTGGTGGTTCGGCCAAATAGAGGATGTGATGCCGACCCATGTGCTGTCCGTGCCGGACCCGAATGTTATGGTCGTAAAGAACCTTGACATGCTGAAAGTGGAGATCGTCGTGCGCGGATACCTTACAGGATCCACCGGCACTTCGGCCTGGGTGAACTACAACAAAGGAATACGGAACTTCTGCGGGAATCTGCTCCCCGAAGGCATGGTGAAGAACCAGAAATTCAAAGAAGTCATCATCACACCCACGACGAAGGCGGAGGAAGACGAATTGATCGATCCGGCAGGGATTATGGAACGCGGACTCGCGACAAAGCAGCAATGGGCAGAGATTGAAAAGAAGGCATTCGCACTCTTCAAGAGAGGACAGGAAATCGCCGCCAAACGCGGGTTGATCCTCGTCGATACCAAGTACGAAATGGGCTACGACGCGGACGGTGTCCTCACGATTGCGGATGAAGTCCACACGCCCGATTCCTCACGCTACTGGAAAGCAGACACCTATGAGGAACGCCACGCGCGCGGGGAGGAACCCGAAAGTTTGGACAAAGAATTTTTCCGCCTGTGGCTGCGCGAGCAAGGGTTTGATTACGGCAAACCTAAGCCCGCAATCACCGATGACATTCGTCTGATGCTCGCGCAAAAATACATCGATCTTGCCGAACGCGTGACGGGAGAACCGTTCACGTTGCCCACGGATCCGGATGTGCCGGCGCGGATCGAAAAGAACCTCGCAGAATACATAATTCATGCCTAGCCGCAGCCCCTGCCTACCGGCAGGCAGGCTTCGCGGCTGCGGCAATCGCACATAAAACCAAACAACCGCGCCCACGAAGGGGCGTTCTCGCAAACACCCCTGCCGCAGAGTAGTATCTCCCCCAATGACTCTGGGAAATTTCTTCGGAAAAACCGTCGTTGGCATTGGGTTGGGTCTCGTGCTGAGTTTTGTCATTCTCACGGTGCAACAACCCGCATCGAATGAATACATGCATGCGGTTGCCGTGGAAAACATGACGCAAAGTATCAATACCGCGGGTGGAGTAGTCGATCCTGCCATGAACTTTCCCTTTCCTCCCATGTTCTGCGGCAACGGCATTTGCCAAATGGAGGAAACGGAAGGCAACTGCCCGGAAGATTGCACCAGACCCCCTTTCTGCGGCGACAACATTTGCGAAGAAATGGAATGCCTGGGATGCGCGCTGCCGTGCTTCATGGATTGCCAGGGACGCACCTGTGGCGATGGAATTTGTCACATTATCGAGACGCCATTCACCTGTCCCGCTGATTGCAGCATTCCAATCCCAACACCTATTCCCGTTCCAACTCCCGTCCCGGTGCCCGCACCCGTTCCCCCTCATGAGGAAGAACCTCCTCCCGTCTGCGAGAACGGAGAGGATACAGATGCCGACAACATGTGTGATACGGAAGACAACTGTCCCTGGTCGCCGAATCCCGATCAAGAAGACACTGATCAAAACGGCACGGGCGACGCCTGCCAGAGTTTGGATCCCATCTACTGTCATGGATGCAACTTCGGAACCACGTGCGGCACGCCGATTGATATCACGCTCTGGGAAAACTATCAGGAAGGCATGACTTGCGGGGACTTCCCGGCGGCAACGTTTGGTGATCCCATCAGTTGTTTTTTCTTCTGCAATGCGACGGAGACTGTGCCTCCTCCGGATGAAACTTCCGAGGAGCCTCCCATCGGAGAAGACATTCCTCAAGATAATCCGCCTCCTCCGCCCGTGCCACCGGAAACTTCGAGCGTTCCACCTCCTATCTTTCTCCCGCCACCTCTTTCGGGGCCAACCTGCGGCAACGACGTCTGTGAATTTCCTGCGGAATGCTGTTTTCAGGATCCCGCCTGCGGATCGGATGCATGTAATGCGGATTGCTGTGTGTCGGAAACGCCGCCACAACCGCCGCCGGTGCCAGTTCCCCAGCCAAACCCTTCTCCCGTTCGAAACTTCTTCCACTATGTCATCGGGCTCGTTGCAAACTTCTCGCCCGGTAGTAGGCAGACATGGTCTCCTGCTGCCGCGGGAGGAACCTGTGACAAATTTGCGTGCCTCTTGGGAGGCAATGCCTATTGCGAAGCACGAAAACTGCACTGCGTCCCTGCAGGATTTCCCTGCATGCGCTGCCTGGGTGATTGAAAAAAGACATAAGACGCAAGACACAAGAAAAATATATTCGTCTTATGTCTTACATCTTGAGTCTTACGTCTCGCTATCGCATCACACGGATGATCTCCTGGAAATACGCAGAGGTGTTCAACCCCTCTGCGATGCGCGTCTCTCCTGTCCGATTGTCGATGAAGACGAACGTCGGCGTGACAAAAATCTTCCCCTTCACCTGAGCATCGCGCTTATCCAAGATCACATAATCTCTCTTGGTGCCGTCATTCAAGCATGATTCAAATTCTGTGCGGCTTACACCCACACCAATGCCCGTACTGAGCAATGTTTCTCTGGAAAAATTCTTGCGCACGAGCAGTGCGTCCAAGTAACGCCAAAAGACATCATTGCCCGAGACGGAAGCAACGCATTCTGTGGCTTCTGCCGCAAGCAAATCCGCTGCATTCGATGTCCGCGGATACTGTCGAAACACCCAGTTCACGTCATCGTTCGCTGCAAGAATTTTAATGAGATCCGCATGGATGAGTGAGGCATAGGGATTGTTCACGTTCGTGTATTCCACCATGCTGATCTCCGCATTTGCAGAGCCGCGGATATGATCATCGGGATCAATGGGCGGCACTGTTCGTGAAGGGTCGGCGACAGGAATTGCCTTCCCTCCGGTGTACTGTTCGATCTCCGCCGTGCTCGTAATCTCCGGCGCAATGACCTGCTCTTCCGGCGGAACAGGTGCTGGCACAAAATATCCGGAACGGTAGAGGTACAATCCCACGCCGGCAGCCACCAGGAGAAGAAGAAAAATAACGAGCCAAACTTTATGTCCACGCGACATGCACGCGTAGCGTACGGGAACCCGCCGATACCCGCAAAGCGAGACACTTGACGCACAGCATCCTTCATTTACTAGAAGACAAGAGAACATCCTCTGTAGCAAGCAGAGAGTCATGTCTCTTTGGAAGTCAATTTGGTAGTGTTGCGAAGATTATCCTTATGGGATCCCGCAACTACATCACACAGCTGGCCATTGCGGCTCTTGCTGTCTTTGTAGCGGCCTTCTTTTTGGGAGAAAAATATTTTCCTAAGCAACCAATACAAGCGCCCCTTGCACAGTCAGGACAGGCTGGTGATTGCCACAATATTACCAAGTGCGAGGAGATTACAGATCCGGACACAGGAGAAACCCTTCAGGCCTGCCAGTGCGATTTCTCAAAGCAGGACTGCAACAATAATCCTGTCAGTGCATCTACGCCTACTTTCTGCTGTATAAAAAAGGAAAAAGAATTGATAGATATCATGGCTGTTATCATTGCCGATAATGGAACGATAGAGGAATATAACGCGGCAAAAACGAATCTGGACAATTGGAGAAACTCAGTCCAGGGAGCGCTAGGAGCGGGAAGCGAAGAGGCTATTACCGCTGCTTTGGCAAACGTCTGCGGCGCGCAAGAGTCATGCGGATCGTGCAATGCTTTCGTACAGAATGTAGTTATTCCGATAGGAGGAGGTGGCACTCCACCACCTCAACCAAATCCTCAGCCACCCCCGCAGCCAAATCCTCAGCCTCCGCCTCAACCAAATCCTCAGCCACCCCCGCAGCCGCCTCCCCAACCTCCTCCCCAACCTAACCCACAACCGCCTCCTCAACCACCACCCGAACCCCCACCTCCACCTCCTGGCGGAGGAAGTGACTGCTTCGTCTGCAACCGCCAGAGCCAAAATCCTTTCTGTGAGCCAGCGCAGCTGGGACAAGGTGAGACATGTGAAAGCAGGGGCGGAAAAACAAGCACCAATGCTTGCGAGGAATTCTGCAAACCTAGTGGCTTTACGTTCGTTCTCGGGTTCCAAGAAAAAATTGGTTTTTGTTGTCTCACGAGTAGCCTCTCTACCGAAGATACATGTGTAGATCTTGGCGATCTTGATTCTCCTTTCGATAACAGTCAGGGAAGTTTGACTGACGGCCCGCTGCAATGCTCTGACACCTGCGGCAATGGCACAATAGAAAGTCCCGAAGAATGCGATGAAGGCGCAGATAACGGTTCAGAAACATGCTCTGCAGAAGGATCGGATCGCTGCTGCACAACAAAATGCAAATTCCCTCAGTGCAGCAATAATGACAAAGATGACAACGTTCCTCCGGATGGATTTGCAGATAAAACCGATCCGGTTTGTTATTGCAAAGACTGCTCAGATGTACTGCCTCTCGGTTCACCTTTGGATCCGAATGACTATCAACCGTGGAAAGATTCGGAAGTGTGCGACGTATTACGTGTGACGGAGGCATCAGGAACAACTGCTGCTATTAATAAATCTACGTTGAGAGCACAAGGGGGTCCGGTAGTAACTCCTGTAAAAGAGGTGACAAAAGAAGCTTGTATAGCAATGGGCGGTACGCCAAAGAAGGCAATGGCTGCGGGCGAAATGTGCACATGTGAATGTCCGGGCGGGGAATTTAAGGAAGGGAACTTTGCAGATATGGTGGAAGCAGCTGCAAAAGATGCCGGCTTACCTCCCGGTGTGGGAAAAAGCGTTGCAGAATCACCTGGCGTTCCCGCAGCGATACAAAAAGCAGCAGATGCTGCAAAAGCAGCAGGGAAAACCGTAACCGCAAAAGAGGTGGAAGAAAAAAATAAAGCTGCGGAAATTGCTAAAGAGAATGCAGAGAAACTGGCGAAGGCTAGAGATACTGCAATTGCGAAAGTTGCTCCTTTGCGGGCAGAGGTAACAAAGGCTGCTGCGGCAAAAGCTGCTGCAGAGCGTGACCTCGCCAATCTTCTCGCATTAACCCCCGCAGCAAGGGCTGTGGATCTTGCGAAGCAAGCTCTTGCTGCAGCGGAAGCGGCTTTAAAAAATGCACCTCCTGCTTTGCAATTTGCCGCTCAAACAGCTGTCGCGAATGCGCAACTGGCTCTGCGCACTGCGGAGGATGCCTTAAATATAATCCTTGGTCCGTCCAAATTTGCAGTTACGAAGGCGACAGCTGCTCATGAGGCTTCCAAGAAAGCTTTGGCAACTGCAGAAGAAGATGTTGTCAAAAAAACTGCTGCGGCAAAAGCAGCAGAGGATGCTTTTGCTGCGGCTAAAAAGGCTGCAGAGGAAGCGGCAGCGGCCGCTGAAAAAAGTGTGGCTGCAGCGGCTGCCAAAAAAGATGCTTTGGATAAAGCAGTTGCATCGGAGGCCGCCAAGGGCACTGATACTGAAAAAATAAAGGGTGTGTTTGAAAAAGTTTTAGATGCAATGATGGCTGGAAAAGCGGATCCATCTAAGACCACCATGTGCGTCGCCATTGCTTGTCCTGCTTTCTTTAATGACTTAAAAGTAATTTATGGGCGACTGGGCTTTACGATGGAAACACCGCCTTTCCCCCCGGACAAAATCCCAAGTAAGGTTGTTCCTCCAAAGATACCTGACACTTGCAGCGCTCCCGTATGTATAAGCACAAAAGAAAAACCCAAAAAGGTTCGGCCTCTTGTTGCGGGTCATCTGGAACGCATGGCCGGCAAAGTCGAAGATGCGTGCTGTCCGGTGCTCGACGAAAAAGCACTAAAGGACAAGCTGGGCTACCTCATAAAAGATCCGGTGGATTCCCGAGATGGCTGCCAAGTTCTGGAATGCGAGCTACCATTGAAAGAACTGCCCCTTCCTGTGGGGCCTCCGGCACATCCTGATGCTGGACTCAATGCAGGTAAGGCATGCCTTTGCCCACAAAAAGATGCAGATGGAAAAAGACTTGTTTTGAAAATGGTAGGAGAAGTAGCAAAGTGTGAGATCTGTGCAGCACCTCAGGAAGTCAGAGAGTTGTTTGCGGGTGATCCGGATCTTAAAGGAAGAGTAACGGAAGTATGTGAACTTAAATGCCCCGCCGCCAGAGATCGTCCCGCACTTTTTCTGCATTTTGCAGGAAAATGCGGAGCCAACCAAGCTTGTGTTGTGGAAGGCATCTGTGGCTGTTTGGTGGATGAAGCCGCCGGAATAAGAGCTGCTGATTTTTTTGATGATTGTAGGGGGGGGCTCGTCGCAGCGGAATGCGGAAAAAATGTTGAGTGCTGTCGTGCAAAAGCAATTGTTGCACATTGTCCTGCGCCGGACGGTGGCCCCGGTCCGGGTGGAGGCGGTGGCCCCGGCCCGGGTGGCGGCGGAGGTCCTCCGGGAGGTGGTGGTGGAGGTTTGGGCGGTGCTCTTGGCGGCGCACAGGGAGGAGCCCAAGGCGGCGACGGTGGCATCACTCCCCCACCCGCACCAACGCCGCCACCACCGAATCCTCAACCGCCACCTCCTCCCACACCTTCGGGCAGTTCCATTGGTTCCGTGCGGTCGAGTTCTCTCAGTTCGTTCAGCAGCAGATCATCGTCCTCACTCTCCAACAGCCGTTCGTCCACGAGTAGTTCCAGCAGCAGTAGTAGAAGCAGTTCGTTCTCGTCCTCCTCTGCACCACGATGCGTGACGGATAGAGATTGCAAACCCGTGTGTCCGGGACCCTGCGAACTCCAAGGGGATGGTTCTTGTGCAAAAAAATGTCGTGATGTCGAATGTATCAATAACGTGTGTGAACCGGGACTCATCGCTTGTTTCCCATCCGCTTGTATTGCTTCTTCGAAGAGCTCCGGCGTGTCATCCACTCCGGGTTCCGTGGGTTCTTCTGTGAGTTCTTCTTCACGATCCTCTGTTGGTTCCAGCGAAAGTTCCCAGAGTTCCAGCCTCAGCTCATCGCGCAGCTCGGGAGGCAGTTCCGGCGGTACTACTCCGCCCCCGCCTCCGGGCTCTTCCGCAAGTTCCACCGGTTCCAGCAAGAGTTCTAGCAAAGCATCTTCGGGAGGATCCAGCGTACAAATATTCCAGTCATCCACTCCGCTCTCATCGAGCCGATCCTCCAGTGTCAGCTCCCGTCCCGTCTGTGGCGACGGCAGGATCGACGCGGGTGAACAGTGCGACGATGGCAACATACGCGATAATGACAGCTGTTCTTCCGGTTGCCGCACGGTGACAACACCGCGCTGCGGAGACGGTCGGTTGGATGCCGGCGAACAGTGCGACGATGGAAACTTGTTCGACCGTGACGGTTGCGATAACCGTTGCAGACTGATTACGACAAACCCGCGCTGCGGTGACAACATCGTGACTGCCGGGGAAGCGTGTGATGATGGCAATGTGCGCGATCTGGATGGCTGCTCCTTCACGTGTCAGAGGGAAACCGGCCGCTGTGGCGATGCCATTCTGCAGGCAGGTGAACAGTGCGATGACGGCAACGTGTTTACAGGCGACGGGTGCAACTTCTGTACCGTCACGACAACGCCGCGCTGCGGTGACTTTGTGGTGACCGCGGGAGAAGATTGCGACGATGGCAACAACTTCGACGGCGATGGATGCGCGGCGGGATGCCAGAACGAGCGGCCGGGTTGTGGCGACGGCAGAGTGCAGGCAGGAGAGCAGTGTGATGATGGCAACGCGAGCGCCGCCGACGGCTGCTCCCCAAGTTGTCAGTTCGTGAATAACCTCTGCGGCGATGGCGTGAAGACCGCCGGGGAAAGCTGTGATGATGGCAACCTGCGCGACGGCGACGGCTGCTCCGGACGGTGCGCGTTGGAACCCGGCGTACAACCGCGTTGCGGTGACGGCGCAATGACCAGAGGTGAAGAATGTGACGACGGCAACAGCCGCGACTTCGATGGCTGCTCCTCCAAATGCTTGCTGGAACTTGGCCGCTGCGGCGACGGCGTCCTCCAGAAGATGCAAGGTGAGCAGTGCGAACCCTCGCTCCACGACAGGAATCTTCCGTACCGCTGTGGAGAGGACTGCCGCTTCTTCTCGCTCTTCTGCGGCAATGGAACCGTCGACTCGGGAGAAGAGTGTGACAACGGCGATGCAAACAGTGATCAATTGCCCAACCGCTGTCGCACCAATTGTTCCAACGCGCGCTGCGGCGACAACGTGCTGGATTCTTCCGAACAGTGCGATGACGCCAACCGCCAAAACGGTGATGGCTGCAACAGTATGTGCCGCAGGGAAAGTTTTGCCGCCGAGCCGCCTTCGGACATTATTCCGCTGCCGCTCCTGCCCGGCATGCCCGAGTTCCCATTGCCGACTCCGCAAGGTCCTCCCCTCTACAGAGAACCCCCCGTTGCTTCCGTCATTCCCATTCCCTTGGATCGACCATTGGATGACACCGGTCCCGCAGCCGTCGTCGCGATGGCGGCCGGTGCGGCGGCGGGTCTGGGTTGGATGCGAAGACGCCGCAAGAAATAGGTAATGTGTACAGAATAATTGACAGCCCTTTGAATGTAATGTAACATTTTGTTCTATGGATGAAGAATCCCATCCCATGGAAGGAGAACTCCAAGAGAATGCTGCAGATAAGCAGGCACCTCCTTTTTTGGATAATGTTGAAATGAGCCGCCGCCAAATGATTCGGGTGGGAGCGGCAGGATTATTGGCTTTTGGAGTAGGTGCAGCAAATGCCAGTAGAGCAGCAGAAAGGAAGGCTCCAGCAAAAGGCGCTTCCAAAGAAAAAAAAGAATGGCCAGTTGAAGCTGTAGATTGGCAAAAAAATTACTACACTCAAAGTGAGATAACCTCACAAGGCATACTCGTTAAAGCACCGCAGACTGTTCACAAGCAAGCGATAAAAAACGCAGTAAATGCAGTTGAAATGATGCTAAAGGAAGCGGATCCAGAAATTATTGCACGCCTTTCTCCAGAAGGCTCTGAAGAAGCTGGAAACGTCGCTCAAATTGCTATTGTTCCGAAGACAGATTCCATTACAACACTCCCCGAATTCAGACAGTGGCAAGGGAAAATTTCTCTCAGCGGAGAACCATATGACAGAGTTCGAGGGCTAGGTGCCGTAAAAGGGCAAGTCGTTACTGCAGTATGTGAAGCAAATTTGCTGAATCTCCCCGGTAATCGCTTTTATGGGCAGAATGTTTGTTACCATGAATTTGCCCATGCCATAATGAACTTAGGCTTCAGCCCAGAACAGCACGAAGAATGGAAGCGCTGCCATCAGAATGGCCGAATGGCATGGGATGCTGATCGCGATTTGTCACGCCAAATGCACGACATTAATGAATACTGGGCAATGCTTTCGCAGTTTTCTTTCGGAAAGAATGACAAATATCCGCCAGCACTTGTTACACAAAGAGATCCTGCCGCATTTAAATTTTTAAAGAGCGTTTATCAAAACAAACAACCGCAGCAAACTGCAAAAAAAGGGCGCAGATAATCACCGCTTCATCCTGGGGTCCGCGTACTGCCAGCCTTTCGTCACGCCGAGTTTTTTCGCCGTTCCCGCACGAACTTCCAGCGCCGCACTGGCAGGTATTTTTGATGATGTAAGCGGACAAGGATCCTTTTCGCAGGGAACCATGGTTGCAGAGGAGACGAAAGAACCATTTTCATCGAAGAAGAGAATATCGAGCGGGATCAACGTATTTTTCATCCAGAAGGAGAGCACTTGCGGCTCTTCAAAAAGGAAAAGCATACCTGCATCCTCAGCAATCGATTCCCGGTGCATAAGCCCCTGCGCCCGCTCTTCAGCATCGTCGGCTATTTCCACGGAGAAGGTGTGCACGGTTCCCTCGGGAGAAATCAACTTGATGGGAGTTCCCGATACGGACTCAGATGTGCAGGCTGAGAAAAATAAAAATACTGTGAAGAGAAGTGCAATCTTTCTCATGCTGAGTGTTATATTGTTATATTGTTCTATTGTTAATAGAAAAATGACAAACTGATCCAGCATCGCTTGCGAGCAATATAACAATGTAACAATATAACAATTTTTTAAGTCTCTCGAAGCTTTGCAATCATCTTCGCTCTGTCCTTCGCCTGGAAGATTGCACTGGCTGATACAAGATTGGTCGCACCGGCGGCTATGCAGAGCGGAGCAGTTTTTTCGTCAATGCCGCCGTCCACTTGTATCATGACATCGGGGTGCTGCTGCCGGATTTCTTTCATCTTTGGAAGAACATCGGCAATAAATTTTTGGCCGCTGAACCCGGGATGCACCGTCATACACAGGACCATGTCGAGATCCATCGTGTGGATGGCATCCTGATGCGTCTCGGGGTTGATGGCGATGCCTGCGGTGCAGCCTTTATCACGGATCATTTTCACAAGAGCGATCTGATCTTTTTCCTTCGGGACAGCCTCCGCATGGAACGTGATGTGCTTTGCACCCAGGTTCACAAATGCATCAATGCGTTCTGCAGGGTTCGTCACCATCAGATGAATATCCAAGGGAAGTTTTGTCCGGATGCCTTTGAGATCCGATGCATCAAAACTGACGTTCGGCACAAAATGCCCGTCCATCACATCCACTTGAATCCAATCCGCTCCCGCTTTTTCCACGGATTCGATCTCCTCTTGGAGATGTCCCAAGTCTGCCGCCAAGATGGATGCAGTGATAAGTATCTTCATGGTTCCAAATCTTGAATGCGTTTCAAGTGCCGTCCGCCTTCAAACTCCGTTGTGAGAAACACATCCACCATCGCGAGTGCTTCCTTTTCCTTGAGCACACGCCCACCCAAGCTCATAACATTCGCATCATTATGTGCGCGACAGAGTTTGGCGTCTTCCTGTGAACAGCAACGCGCCGCGCGTATGCCATGCACTTTGTTCGCAGCAATGCTCTCGCCGATGCCGCTGCCGCCAAACACAATGCCGGGGATGTTTTGCTCCAGGACGACGGCACAACCGCGTCGAATAATCTCCGGATAATCCACGGGTTCTTCCGAGAACGCTCCTTCATCAATCACGTCGATACCCTTTGCAATCAAATGCTTTTTCACCGCTTCTTTCAGCATGAAACCAGCATGATCGGTGGCCAGAACGACTCTTTTTAGCTGTTTCATGGAAATAGAGTACCGATAAATTGTTATATTGTTAAATTGCTATATTGTTTATGACAGAATGATAAAGTCTCGCTTGCGAACAATATGACAATTTAGCAATATAACCTTCCGGATATTCACTCTGCTCATCAACCTATGAGAAAATATTTGATCGCAGCGAACTGGAAGATGAATCCCCCACCCAAAGGTTGGGATGCAAAGGATTCGCCGTACCGACCACAAGAAAAGATCGAAGTCGTTGTTTTCCCCACACATCTGGATCTTCAAGCCTGCGCAAAAGCAGGACTGACAACAGGTGCACAATCCGGCCGGCCGGAGCAGACAGGCGCATTCACGGGTGATGTGAGCATGCAGATGGTACAGGCGCTGGGATGCCGATATGTCCTCTGCGGTCATTCCGATCGACGCGCATTCCATCTGGAATCGGATGCTTTTGTCGCGGAACAAGCGGCGGCTGCAATCACACATGCACTGATTCCCATCATCTGCATCGGCGAGACGGAAACCGAGCGTGATGCAGGCAAAAGCAAAGCAGTGATTGAGAGACAGGTGAAACCACTCAAGCTCACGAACGACTGCATCATTGCGTATGAACCCGTGTGGGCAATCTCCCGAGGCGATCCGAACAGGCCCGCAGCCACAAGTGCGGATGCGGAGGAAATGCATGCATTCATCCGATCGTTGCTGCCCAAAGATCTTCGCGATCACATCCGACTCCTCTACGGCGGATCCATGAAGGCATCGAATGTCAAAGAACTCTTGGCACAGCCGAACATCGACGGAGGACTGGTTGGAGGAGCCTCGCTGAAACCGGAGGAGTTCCGGGAGATAGTAAAGATTGCATCTGAAAAATGACCAATGACGCAACGACCAATGACCAGAATGGATTCACATTGGTCATTGGTCTATGGTCATTCATATCATGTGACCTGCATTACTTTCCACTCTGCAAGATTCCCAAAGAGAGCTTTGTCATGAAGACGATGAGGAATGCGCACATGACTTGCGAAAGGATAGGTATGAGGAGCAAAGCCAGAGGACCCGTTATAAACAGAGCCATGGAGAGCGCCATCGAAATGAGACCTATGAACAAGCCGGCAACGAACATGTTGCCAAAAATCTTTCCCCAGTACCCGGACGTCTTTTTGTAGCTGATCCGTGCACTCTCAAACACGCCTTTTTCCTCTTGCACCAGCAGGACGGGGCTGAGAACGAATCGCGGACCCAAAATGATTAACGTGATCACACCGATGACGGGAATCCACGCGAACGTGCGCAGGAAGACCCACAAGTGCAGCCCAAGCATGGGCAGAAAAAGTTGGACGCTGTTTTGGAACAGGGCTCCTATGTCTTTTCCTTTTTTCAAGGCAATGAGGAAATAGAATGTTGATGAGAGAACATACACGGCAAGACTGATGATCCACAGAAGCAAAATGCCGGGACCCATGTTCTTCAAGAATCCAAAGAAAAATCCTGCTGCTTGCCCTTTTGTCATTGTCTGCAGGCCTTCCAACTCACCCATCATCTCTCCCAGTGCAGCTTCATCCCCCGCTTCCATGCGTTCCGCCAGATCTTCCATGCGTTCGGTATTGATCCCCATATTTTGCATCACCCCTTCGGCTTGGTAACCGAGCACGCCGGCAAAGGCGAACTGAATGCCACCGAGCACGAGCCCGAAGACAACGGCTCCAATGAGGATGGTTTTGGCATGTGCCTGAACAAAAGACCATGTTTCTGACAGAAGTTTCCCGAGAGGGGCGACCATAGGAGAAGGGGGAAGGGTTTGGGTGATTGTAGCCTTATGAAAAGCGGAGAATAGAGATCTACATAAGAAAATGACCAATGACGCAATGACCAATGACCGGAATGACATTGGTCATTGGGATTTGGTCATTCATCAAGGATTATATCCGTATCCACTGTCCCTGCCCCACATTCCTTGCTGCTCCGGCAAGCTCCAACATCGTGAGCGTTGCAGTGACGGTGCCGGGCTGCAATTTGGCACGCGCAATGAGATCATCCACTTTTTGCGGCATGGTTGTAAGGACAGTGAGCAGCGCTTCTTCGTCTTTATTTTGCGGTGCGTACAGACTTTTCGAAGCTTCTGCTTTGGGAGCAATCACACCGAGTTCACGCAGGACATCATCGGCAGAAGACACGAGCTTGGCATGTCCTTTTGCAATGAGTTCATTGCAGCCTTCGTAATTCGCATCAAAGACCGGACCGGGAACAGCGAACACATCGCGGCCGTAATCCAAGGCAAGTTCCGCAGTGATGATGGATCCGCTCTCGCGCGGGGCTTCCAAGACGATGGTTCCCAAGGATAATCCTGCAATAATGCGATTGCGAGACGGGAACGTATACTTATCCGGCGTTGCATCCAAAGGGAATTCAGAGACCAGCAAGCCACCTTTCTGAAGAATTTCTTCCGCCAAGCGCGCATTGCTCTGCGGATAGATGCTGGAGAGTCCATGCCCAAGCGCTGCCACGGTTCGACCTCCGGCATCCAGTGTTTCCTTTGCAACCATTGCGTCGACCCCGAGTGCCAAGCCGCTCACGGTCGTGAGTCCTGCGCGCACCAATGCCGGCACAAATAGTTCCGTCACACGCTGCCCCATTGCACTCATAGCCCGCGTGCCGACCATGGCGATGCACGGCTGGTTCAAAATCGTGAGATCACCTTTGAAATACAGGAACGGAGGCGGATCCCCTATCTCCCGGAGCTTCTCCGGATAGGATGCATCCGCAAGCGAGAGGAAACGGATGCCCGCTTTTTCCAATTGTGCGGCATATGCCTGGACATCAAATTCCTCGAAGCGCACCAATGTTTTTTCGATTGTTTCCTGGCGGCAACCCAAGCCTTTTAACAATTCCGCATTGAGGTGCTTGAGCCCTTCTTCCAGGGATCCAAAAACTCCCAAGATGGCATCTTGGCGCTCTTTTGTAAGAACATTAAGCCAGGACCAAGTGAGAGCTGCTTCGTGCATGAGAGGACGATTATATCAGCCCAGAAGAGCCTTGTCCCTGGCAAAGGAAAGCCTTAAACTGACGCTCTCAAGCCGACGTAGCTCCCGCCTTCGTTCCGCTCCTGCGGAACTTCGGACGGGCAGGCAGCTGGCTGGATCGATCATTTTTTCTTAGGTATGCCGACGTAGCTCAGCTGGTAGAGCAACGGTATCGTAAACCGTGGGTCACCGGTTCAATTCCGGTCGTCGGCTCCACTTATATTAAAAAATAATCGCGAAGCGCGGCTCTGCCGCGCTGGAGCGATACATTTGAGGGAAAGGAGAGTCCACGAGAGGAAAACCGTAGGTTTTCCTTTCGTGCTCGGATACGGCTACCCTCTCAAGGCATGAACGATATCTTTCGATAATGTTCAGAGGTCTTTAAGAGGATAGTCACCATCAATGACGTGTCACAAAGAAAATTGTGACAGAATTTTCAAGGATTTTCCGTGAGCGCGGAATCCTTATAAAATACAGACACGCAGCGGAATATCATCCCAAATGAATCCGACACCATGCGATGTGAAAGGTTCGCCGCAGAGCCGAGGAAGAGGTCCAAAAGGAGATACACCGATGAGAAAAGCGAGGCTACTGAACGTGAGGAGGATATGCTTCATAGGAATGGCTTGGGTAAGGGCTCAATGCCAATTCTAGCGCTTCCGTGAGCTGAGAGTGTTATTTACAATAAATCTATTTTATTGTATAATAATATGAAATGTTCCAACACATACACACATACCTCCAGCGCCTGACCTGGCTCCTGCATCGCGTGTGGGAATCGCATGGCAGGATCCTCATTGCAGGATCGTTTGGCATCATTTTTGGTGTCAGCATTGGCCTGAGTGATGCCGAACCGAAGACCGCCATGATCCTCTCGCACATGCGGCCGCGAAACAGCATGGAACGAAAAATAAGGATGCAGCAGAAGCCTCTTGTTTCGACTGTGCGGAAAAAGGAGCCTGTTCTGCTCTCAAAAAAGATCGAGTCCGCGGACCCGTCGCAACCGCTTGCAGGATCCCCTCGGCTTACAAATCAAACGGAGCAAATGAAATCCGCGGCACCCGCGGAAACAATCATCGTTCCACGGGCAGTCGTGAGTCTCCCTGCGGAAGCGATCATGCCGAAGAGTGATGCGTTTCCATCGTTTGAGCATGCGGTATTCCCTGTCACCAAAGTCCCAAACTGGGGCATCATGGAAACGCCGGCAGAATGGGGCAGAACATTTCAGGAAATGAATCGCGCGGATTTTGTGAACGTGCCTGCCTACGATTTGGATGTTCTGACACAGCCCATGCAGACGCTTCTGCTTGCGCGCGCAGAGCACGTGCCGGACATCACTGCAAAACTTGTGTATTCCACGCGTTATTTTGGGAAATATGATCTGGACGCATCGGAATTCAGCGCCGTGCACCCGGGCGTGGACATCAAGCTGGCATTGGGTACGCCCGTCGGGAGCGTTGCGGGAGGGAAAGTGCATCGCATCGATACCGGCAAAGGCTTGGGGCTGTTTGTTGTCGTGGAGCACCGCACGAATGGAGAAACGTTCTACTCCATCTATGGACATTTCAGCCGCCTGAACGTGAAAGAAGGAGACACGGTGAAACCGGGACAAATCGTAGGATATGTCGGCATGACAGGGAACACGACTGCCCCGCACCTGCACCTGCAGATAGACCGCAAACAAGAAGGAAAGACCGTGCACACTCCCTACTGGCCATCTGCAATTCCCTCCGGTAAGAATGTAGAACGATTCACCGTGCACCCCATTCGATTCATTCAAAACCACGCCGGCACGGCTGTGAGCGCACGGTAAGACGATTACGTCGTAGGGGCTTGGCGCTTGTGGTGAGCGATATCGAACCACGCCAAGCCCCTACGACAATATTGGGTTATTTTTGAACGACGTTATACGGCAACGCGTACGCGTAGAATCCGTCCGGAACCCCAAGCTTTTTCGTGGTCTTGTCCCAGGTGAAATACACGTGATAGTCCGGGTGGTACCACACACCTTTCTCGTGCGTAAAGTCACCGCAGGAGAGATGATCCGGATTTTCCGGATTGTAGCGCACCTCCGCCACCGTCAGACGCTCGCCGCGCAGGCACGTGTTGAAAATCTCGTTGGAAGAAACGGGGTATCCGTCTCCGGAAATGGCAAAAGGCTTGGGGGTGGATTTCTGAGCAAGGGGCGTCACCGGGTCATTCTTACATGCATCGGGGTCCGAGAGTTCGTCGATGATCAGCGCAACATTGCCGTTCACCAGATTCGACAGATATGCCACGATCCAATCCATCATGATGCTCGATATGACGCTTGGAAGCGCCTTTTTAAGACTGCAGATGACATTCTGTTCTTCATCCGTCAGAGCCGAACCCGGTCGACCGCCAAAGGCTCCCGGAGCCACGCCGCCGAACCCTCCCGTGGGAATTCCATTGAAACGATTGACCTGATCTTGCAAGTTCCATGCCACCAGTGCGTTGACGACGCCCAGGACGACGTTCAACCGGTGTCCTCGGTGTCCTCCTTCGCCATTGGTTCCCGTCAAATCAAGGCTGCCGCCCCCTCCACCGTCTTCACCGCCCCCTCCGTTATCACCCGTGGAACTGGAATCTCCCGAGGAAGAAACACTGGAACCCTCGGAACCTCCTCCGCCATTCTCGGAAGAACTGCTGGAGGCGGAACCATCGGAACCGCCGGTGCTGGAAGAGCCATCTGAGCCTGCCGTGGAGGAGGAGCTGCTGCCGGTAGCGGGGCACTCCGCGAGCGGAGAGGCGCTGGTGGATTCGCATCCCGAGTTTGATTCGCCCTGGTGGCACGCATCGGTGCCGAGCCCGCCGTCCAATTCATCCGTGTCCGCTCCGCCATCCAGCTTGTCATCGCCAATGTCGCCATCCAGGACATCATTGCCGGCATCGCCACAGAGCGTGTCATCGCCCAAGCTGCCGAGCAGCGTGTCATCGCCGGCTCCGCCGCAGACCGTGTCATTGTCCAATTCACCGTTGAGTGTGTCATCGCCTTCACCGCCATCGATTTCATCATCGCCCAATCCGCCTTCCACATCATCATTGCCTCCCAGGCCGCAAATAACATCGTCTCCCACTTCCCCATCGATGTTGTCCACACCGGAAGTTCCAACAATGACATCATTTCCTGAACTGCCTTCCAACGCTCCTTCATACGCATCACCATTATCGTCGCCGCCAACGATCACGCCTTCCTGAACGTAGATCGTTGCCACCTGTCCTCTGCATGTGGGCGTCCCGTCGGAGGAGGAAGAGGAGGACACGACGCTGGAGGAACTGCTGGAAGATTCGGATGATGCGGAACTGCCGCCTTCGCTGCTGGAGGAATCTGAGGAAGAAGAGGAACTCACGCTGGATGTGCTGCTTCCGCCGCCGCTCGCGGGGCAGTCGGCCAACGGAGAGCCGCTGGTTGATTCACAGCCGGAATTGGTTTCACCTTGATGGCAAGCATCGGCAGAACCGATTTCTCCTTTTAGAGTGTCCGTCCCTGCTCCGCCATCCAGTTTGTCATCGCCGGTACCACCCTCCAGCGTGTCATCGCCGTCGCCGCCACAGAGGATATCGTTGTGATTTTTGCCTTCGAGCTTGTCATTGCCTGCGTCGCCGCAGAGCGTGTCATCTTCATTGCCGCCGTCGAGCTCATCATTGCCCGCACCGCCAAAGATCGTGTCTTCGTCGTTGTCGCCTTTGATATCATCTTCACCGTCGCCGCCTTCGATGTAGTCGTCACCATTGTCGCCGTTGATGTCATCGTTGCCTTCATTGCCGCAGATCGTGTCGTTGCCGCCGTTGCCGTTGATGCCGTCATTGCCGCCCAGGCCAACGATGACGTCATCGCCCGAAGTGCCGTTCAAGTTATCGTTGCCTGCGGTTCCCACGATGGTCGCTGCGAGTCCGTTGCATGTTTCCCCGGCTGCAAACGCGGAAAGAGTTGCGCCGCCGAGAATCCACGTTGTAAGAAGGAAAAATACGAATGCGATGATGACGTCAAAACGGGAGAAGAAGCGAGCAGTCATACGAACGAGGGGAAGCGAGCAAGAAAAAAACGGAATGAAGGGGGTGAGGATCTCGTGTTTGGAAGATTGTGTCAATCACGGAGTATGATCAATTCTCTTCGTCGGCATTTTCAATTTTTGGCAATCATAAGCCAAAATCTCTTATCTTGACGCAGTCGCTTCCCGGGGATCTGACATTGACACTTGTATGTAATCCTTACGGATTTATAGAAGAGTTTTCGGAAGTCGTTGAAAGGGAACTCTGCGCTGCCCCCAGCGCCTGGAGTGCTCGGTACATCCAGACCGCTGCGTCGGCGCGTGTGGCCAGGAGCATGGGACGGAATGTGGGTTCCAAAATCAAACGGAGTTCCATCGCTTTCCGCGCATACGGCGTGAACCATGTTTCATCCGCCACATCCGGCGGCAGCGGAGCGGCGCTATCGAGCGCATGTCCCAGTGAAGCAACAACGATCTTGAGACCCTCGTCACGACGGATGGTTTGTTCCGGACGGTACATGCCGTCCCGGTACCCGGACACCCACCCCAAACGTTTCGCGGCGCAGACGTATCCGCTGAACCATTGATCCGTCACATCCGGAAAACAATCGGTTTCCCTTTGCGCTTCCTCCGGGTGCAAACCCGCCATCAGCATCTTCACGAATTCCGCCCGGTTCACCGTCGCCTTGGGACGAAAGAGTCCGTCGTCGTACCCTTGAATGACGCCGCGACGCAGGAGATCCATGATGGCGGTGAAACCATATTGTCCTGCGATGACATCGGGAAAGAAGGTGATGACACCCATGCCGGAAGAAGAACTCGATTCCGATGAAACGGAAGCCCATTCCGACAGTGCGCTGCTTGCGGTTCCTTCGCCGCGCAGTTCAATGGCAGTCAAACGAATACCGAATTCATCGGTGCGTTCTGGAATGCGACAAGTAAATGTATCCTTGGCATCTCGCCAATCATCTGTACAGACATTTGCAGGTGAAAAATACGGAAATGCTCCCACTTCATCGCAGGCGTAGCCTTCCCCCACGAGGATATCGAACATGCGAAGGTAGAATGGTCTGCAACGCACGGAATCAAGTTCCTTCATGCGCAACCGCATGGCATCGGTTTTCTCTTCCTCGACGAACGTCTCAAAAAAAGTATCGACAATCGGTATCTCCATCAAGCTCAAGCGTCGATTGATTTCCACAACGCCGCCCATGGGTTCACCGGCTTCATTTATGCATTGCTTGGGCCCTTTCAAATATCCAGCGCAAAAAAAGGATCGGCAGTTGTATCCCTTTTCTAGCACTTGCCCTTCCTTCATCACGAGAAAAGGATTGCAGCCGATGCGTTCGTGGTGCTTGCGTTCCGTGATTTGTTCGGAATTGATGGACGCCATTTCGCTGTAATACACCACAACGCCGATTTCGAATCCCAATTTTTTCAAAATATCCTTATCAAAATCATGTAGTGCAAATTCCTGAAGGGAAACGTACTGTGCGAATGCCGGCTGCACCCACGATAGGGAAAAAACAGCTGAGAGAATGATGAAACTCCAGCGAACCATGACGGCATTATAAATACAAAATCATGTTCATGTCAAAAACGATAAATGGCTTAAATCAGGGCTAAAAGCCTATATCTGTCGAAATGCCGTTTTTTGATCAGTAGACAAATGTCCAGTGTTATTGACATATCATAGTTGCACACGGTACCGTCTGTCACCCGCGCAGTTTCCAAGCGGGTCCTTCTTTACCCCTCTTCACTATGCTCGCACGCATTGGTCGCACCCTCCGCACCCGCAAAGGATTGATCGTTCTCCTGCTGGTCATATTTTTCTTCTACTGGTTCCAGATCCGTCCGGCGGTGATGTATCGCAGTTGCGCCGTGCAGGCATCCGTGGATGCACGCACACTTCTGAAATCCAAAGCGGAACTTGCCAAGGGAACGAAGGAGGAGAAAACGTATGCACAAATGGCGGAGAAAAATATGTATCTTCGCAGTGATTACGAATCCTTCCTGAAGAAATGCCTCCTCCATTACGGACTCCCAGAAGATGCATTGGAAGTTGGCAAAAATGTTCCTGCGGAAGAAGAACAGAATTAAGATTGATCCTTCCAGCCGCCCACGAGGGCGGCTTTTTTTGATCCTTTGAGTTTTGCTTCCTAAAGATCGCAGTCTGTATGCGTGATTTTGATCGAGGAGCTTCGTTCGGCAACCTGTTGATAAGAACGAAAGCAGCACCAAACATCAATGAAAGAACCAAGGTACCAAGCACGAAATTAGAAACTTGATCCCTTGGACGGTCTCTTGGTGTTTGGTGTTGCTTCGGTTCTTTCCCAAAGGAGCTCGTAAGGAAAGACTTACCACAAGAAAAGAAAAAACTCGTCGACCAATGTAATCAGAATTCAATTAAAAAGAAAATGTTCAAAAAAAGAGAGGTTTTGCGGCCTCTCTCTTTATGGAATGATGCCGATGGGTGGATGCAAACCCCGCGAGAGCGGGGCGAGCGTGCGTCCTCACTCAACAGGAGCGCAATATAGATCCGTGTACTGGCTCGTCACGTCGTCGTCGCCGTCAAAGACGGTGATCTTGTCCGCACAGAGCCGGCGCACGGAAAATGGCAGCGTGAAGCTGTCATCTTCGCCGTCGCACAAGACCGAATCCTGCACGAATGGCAGGAAGGCGCGGCCGTTTATCTTCACCGTGCGATCGCAGAGATCGACGTGGAAGAGAATCGGAGCCGCGGCCACGGCGAGCGTCGGGAGAAGCATCCCGAGTGCCGCAAGAGAAGCGATGGAGCGCTTCATAGGGAGAAATGGGGAAAGATTGTGGGAAGCCCACGCGCAACCCCGCGACAAGCGCGGGGAAGCGTCTGGGCTGGAGACAGTCCGAGAGCTTTTGTTCGTGCCGTATACCTTCGAACGTGATGACTTGTACGTCCGGTCATGCGGGGAGCGTACTCTTTATTTCCACCGACGAAAGGATCCATACAAAAAGGAGGAGCTGTGCGCTCCTCCCTTTATTCGGACTTCTGTCCGTGCCTACTGGTTCTGATTGATCGTGGTTGTGTTCGAGGAACCTCCGGTGAGTGTCATGGTGGAGGTCGTGTTCGAAGAACCATTGACCGTGGCTGCCTGGTTGCCGCCGGCACCCGAAGTCTGCGTCACGCTCGTGTTCGTGTCCGAGAGAGCGTTCTGCACAGCGGAGATGTCCGTGAGGGCGCTGGTGTCGGAATCCGCATCTTGGTTTCCGGAAGCATCGCTGTCCAGATCTTGGTTGATCTCGGAGTCATTGGCAGACGTTGCCGTGATCTCCTGTTCAGCCGTGGTGGACGACGTTGGCGTGCCGCCCGTGTACTGGGCGCATGCACCACCCGTCAGCGTGCAGGTCTGGACGACCGTCGTGTCTGTGGAAGAGGAAGTATCTTGATCCGCATCTGCGATCGTGGTGGCGGAACCGGTGTTGGAAGCATCCTGGTTACCCGTTCCATCTTCCACTGCCTGGTTCACCGTCTGATCGTTCGTGGAACCTGCCTCCAGTGTTTGCGTCGCAGATGCGTCCGATCCCGGAGCGAGGTCGACGAACTGTGCGCAAGCGCCGAAGCTCACGTCACAGTCTTGAAGAATGTTCGTGGTCGTGGAAGCGTCGACATCCTGTTCGCCCGAGGCGACCGTTGTCGCTTCGCCATCGTTCGAACCGGTCTGGTTGCCGGAGCCGTCATCCACTGCTTGGTTCACATCTTGCGTGTTGCCGGATGTTCCACCCACCGTCTGGCTGCCGCCTGCAGTCGAAGTCGGCGAGACGATGGCAGCTTGTGCGACTGCGGCGTTCGTGGCATCCGCATCTTGGATGAGGTTCACCGTGTTCGTAGCGGAGATGTCCTGGTCTGCATCCGCAACCGTCGTGGCAGCCCCTGTGTTGCTACCGTCCTGGTTCGCAGCACCACCGTCGTTTGCTTGCGTGAGACCCTGATCGTTACCGGAAGCCGCCACCGTCGTCTGATCACCCGTGGCCGTGGCCGTCGGCGTGATGAGAGCGGACTGTGCGCCTGCGGCGCTCGTGGCATCCAAATCTTGATCGACGTCGATGTCGTTCAAAGCTGTGATGGTCTGTGACGAGCCCGCATCGGCAACTGCAACGGCGGAGCCGTCATTGCTGCCCGTCTGGTTTGCAGAGCCTCCCGCGTTCACTTGATCCAGATCCTGCTCGTTGTCGGAGGCAGCGACCGTTGTCTGTGTGCCGGATGCATCTGCATCGGCGATGATCGTCGTGGATTGTGCACCGGCACCTGCGGTGAGATCGATGTCTTGATCGAGGTCGATGTCATTCACAGCCGCAATCTCTTGGTTGGCTTCTGCAAGCGAGAGAGCGTCAGCCGTGTTGCTGCCGTCCTGGTTCGCTTGGCCACTGCCGTTCGTCTGATCGAGATCCTGGTCGTTGCCTGAAGCGGAGACGACTGTCTGACCACCCGTGGCGTCCGCTTCGGTCGTGATATCCGCAGCTTGTGCCCCTGCACCCAGCGTCGTGTCCGTGTCCTGGTCGATATCGGCGTCATTGAGAGCTGTGATTTCCTGGTTTCCGGCACCCACCGCCGTGGACGTGCCGTCGCTGGCGGCGCCCTGGTTGGCATTGCCGCTTGCATTCGTCTGGTCGACATCCGTCGTGCCGGTGGCAACCGACGTGACGACTTGCTCACCCGCGGCGTCCGCATCCATGTCCAGGAGTGCCGTGAGGTTGCCGTTGCCGTCATCATTGTCCTGGTTCACGAGTGCGCCGTTCGCGCCCACGATTGTCTGGTCACCCAACGTGACCGCCGTGGATGCGCTGTCCAAGTCCGCGGTTTGGTTTGCCTGGCCTCCGACGTTGGATTGATCCGCCGTCACCACATCTGCGGCAACGGAAGTCAACACTTGTGCACCGGTTGCCCCGCTGTCCAAGTCCGCGTCTGCGAGCATGTTTGCGGAACCGCCGTCGTTGTCTTGATTCATCTCCGCACCGTTCGCAGCGACAACTGCCTGCTCACCGGTCGTGACCGCCGTGGAAGGCGTGTTGCTGGTGAGGTTCTGGTTTGCCTGGCCTCCGACGTTCGCCTGCTCCAACGTGGCGCTGTCCAAGGCGACGGACGTGCCCACTTGCGTGGCGTTTGCGTCGCTATCCATGGCCGCAACCATGTCCATGTTTGCGCTGCCTGCACCGTTATCTTCCGAGAGGCTCGCTTCGTTCACAGCAACAGCCGCTTGGTCCAGAGCCGTGACGGACGCGACGTCGCTGTCATGATCCATGGTTTGGTTCGCGTCTCCACCGACATTCGTCTGGTCGAGCTCGCTGGCGGAGACGGCCGTACCCACCGCAACCTGCACGCCGTCCGCGTCTGCGTCGGCGAGAAGATCCATGTCCATGTTTGCGTTGCCATCCGCGTTCACTTGGTCCATCTCGACGGCACTGCCGCCGAAGACCGCTTGTCCCGCAAGGATGACATCCGCAGCCGTGGAATCGTTTGCCATGGTCTGGTTGGCGCTGCCACCGACTCCCACTTGGGAGAGATCGTTAGCCGCAATCGCCGAACCGACAACCACCTGTTCGCCATCTGCATCGGAAAGGATCGTGACGCCGGCATCCATGTTTGCATTGCCGCTCCCATTCGTCTGGTCTGAGTCCACTTCGCTGCCGGCGAGGATTTCCTGGCCCGCGACGATGACATCGGCCGCTGTGGTCGAGTTATCCATATCTTGGTTCACGTCACCGCCGATACCGGCCTGGACGGCCGTCGTGGAAGCGACTGCCGGACCCGTGATGACCTGCGTACCATCGGCATCCGCATCCGCGAGGATGTCCGAGCCGAAGTTCGCATTGCCGGAAGCGTTATTCTGATCAATATCGATCGCATGTCCTGCCGTCACACCCTGTCCGCCGACGATCGTGTCGGCAGCGACAGAGGACAGATCCATGTCTTGATTTGCAGAACCGCCGACGACCGCCTGACCCGCGAGGGTTGTGGAGACAGCCGTGCCGCCGATGGCTTGCACGCCGTCCGCATCGGCCACTGCGCCGACTCCCGCATCGAAGTTGCCGTTGCCGGAATCATTGCTTTGTGAAACGTCGACATCGCTGCCCGCAAGCAAGTCTTGCGCGCCAACGATGACGTTCGCTGCTGTGGAATCATTTGCGAGACCCTGGTTGCCTGCACCGCCGACAACTGCCTGTCCCAGTGCATTCACCGAGACCGCTGTGCCTTCGATCGCCTGCACACCGTCTGCATCCGCCACCACGTCCACGCCGGCTTCGAAGTTGCCGTTACCCGTGCCGTTGTCCTGGTCGACGTCCACGCTGTTCGTGGCATCCATTCCCTGGCCCGCGACGATGACGTCCGCAGCGAGGGAAGCGTTGTCGAGTGTTTGGTTGCCATCGCCACCAACGACAGCCTGACCGATGAGGTTCACGGAGGCAGCTGTTCCTTCCACCGCCTGCACACCCGCGACGCCCGCAAGAGCGGCGACACCCGCTGTAAAGTTGCCGTTGCCATCGCCGTTGTCTTGGTCGACATCCACGTCATTGGCGGATCCGAGCGCTTGGCTCGCAACGATCACATCCGACGCAATGCCTGCATTTGCAAAATCTTGGTTCGCATTGCCGCCGACATTGGCCTGGACGGCCGTCGTGACAGCAAGAGCCGGACCGGAAACAACCTGGGTGCCTTCCGTGAGGGAAGAAACATCCGAAGCGATGTCCATGTTCGAGTCTCCTGCACCGTTGTCTTGGCTTGCATCGATAGTGTTGCCGGCGAGCAGTTCCTGGCCTGCGACGATGGTGTCGCTGGCGAGAAGATCATTTGCGCCGTTCTGGTTTCCCGCGCCGCCGACATTGGCTTGCGTGAGGTCGCTTACGGCCACTGCGTCACCATCGATCACCTGGAGTCCTCCGATGGCGGCGTCAAAGCCGAGATCCATGTTCTGGTTCGTGCTGCCGTCGCCATTGTCCTGGCTGGCAAGCACCGTGTTCAGTGCGGAACCCGCCTGCCCGGCGAGGATCACATCGACTGCCGAACCGGCATTGGCGAGATCTTGGTTCGAAGCACCGCCCACAGTGGACTGCGTGAGCTCATCCACCGTCACGGCATTGCCGTCGACGGTTTGACCCATCGCTGCGGCAGCCGTTCCGTCCAAAGCCATATCCTGGTTTGCAGGTCCGCCCGTGCCCGTCTGCGTCACACCGACGGTATTGCCCGTCAGGATGTCTTGCAGTGCGGAGAGTAGAGAGCTCACCGAGGAGTCGTTGCCCATGCCTTGATTCGTGGATCCGCCCGTATTGCTCTGCGTGAGCGTGTTCACCGCCGTGGCGTCACCCGTGAGGGTTTGTTCCGCGAGCGTGAGTGCATCCACGTCCACATCGGCTGTCTGGTTGCAGGTGCCGACGCAATCCTGATCGATCGTGACGATGTTGAATGTGAGAATGTTTTGCACTGCGTTGAGAACCGTCTCCAGAACCGTCACGTTCGTGACATCCTGGTTTGCCGGACCGCCCGTGGAAGCCTGGGCGACCGTGGACGTTCCCGTGGAACCTGCATCAAGCACCTGGTCGACATCCGAACCCGCGAGGGCTGCGATGTTACCGGCTTGATTGATGAGCCCCGTGTCCGCCTCCTGGTCGACGACAAGGTCATTCGTCGAATCGACACCCAGGGTGCTTGCGACATCCGTGGAACCGTCGCTCGTGCCCGTGGCATCTTGGTTCGCGGGACCTGTGGCCGTCTGACCGACCGTGGCCGTGACGGTGGAATCCGCAGCGACATCCACAAGGACATCGGACAGAGCCGTGCCATCAATGGAACCGTCCTGGTTCGTGGAACCGACGGCCGTCTCCAATTGATTCACCGCTGCTGTGTTGCTTGCATCGAGAGTTCCGGAAACGCCAGAGGTTGTTCCGGCAGAGCCGTTGTACGTGGCACTCTGGTTCACGGGACCGACGGAGGTTTGACTCACAGTCGTCGTGAAGAGAGAGCTCGGGCTCAAAATGGCCGAAACAATGGTGTTCGCGACCGTTGTAATAGCGCTGAACTGGTTTGCGGAAGCCGTGCCATTCACCCACAGAATCATCACAGCGATAACGCTTGCCGAGAGGACGCTCCGAAGGGAGAGGGATAGAAACTTCTGCTGTTTCTTTTTCTTGTGTGTCCTGGCCCGTGAGGACCGATGCACAGTAGGCATAAGAAGTGCTGGAGAAAAAATAAGTTCCCCTTAGACGCCCCCTACAGGAAAAGCATTACAAAACATCACTTGCCTTCTTGAGAATATCTGATGTTTATTCAGTTGATCGTTTTTTTCGGAGCTTCTGCTGACGATTTAACGGCAAGTAAATGCAAACCGGGTATTGACACGCGTGACAGCCGTTTGACAGCTCGATGCAATCGGACTGCAACAGTATTGGGGGTTTGCCCGACGATGGATGCGATGTGATGCACGGGAAATCCGTGGAGGTAGCGCATGACGAGTATTTTGTACTCTTTTTCCACATCCGTTTTCGTCAGGATGGTCTTTGCTTCCAAGCGTTTCTGCATCGTCGCCGTGTCATCGTGACCGGGGTCAAACCCCGCTTCTTGCAATGCATCCAAGGACAGTTCTTTCTTCCGCTGCCTGCGTCGCGCTTCGTCGAACATGACGTGCTGCGCCACTTGGAACAAAAATGTTTTTAAGTGGATCACTTCTTTGCCGGACGAGAGGTACTCCCATGTGCGGAGAAACGCTTCCTGCACAAATTCTTCGGCATCCGCGGGCTCCGCCCCCTGCTGCATGCAAAATCTTCTGATGCCTCCGGCATACTCCTCGTAGGCGCGAGTGAACCGTTCCCGGAGATGAAGTGATGCTTCCATGATGCAATAACCACACAGAAAAAGGGGGGAATGGTATCAATGCTTCGACGAATGTTACAAGCATTTGGCTGTCGCACACTTTTGTTGTTCAGAGGAAATATTTATCGCTTCGTACTGCGCTATTATCCCATGGTACCTCTTGCCTTGCGAACAATTCCTTTGCGCACAATCTTCCGCTACACTAAACGTCTTCACTATTTTTCTTCACCTTTGTATGCGCTCCTCATATTTTGTCCGGACCATTGCCGCCCTCTCTTCGCTCTGCACGGTGCTGAGTGTCGTGCACGCGGATGAACTGCCGATGGACTATGTCGATACCTTGCCCGTCGCGGAGGAATCCGCAGCGGGACGATTCATCGTGCTCTTCAAAAATAAGGAAATGAGCGCAGGTGGCATGGAGGCAACCATGAAAAAATTCGGTGTCAGAAATACGCAGCTGCAGTTCACTTCCATCAAAGGATTTGCAGGCAAGCTGAGTGATGCAACGGTGTTGGCGCTGAGGAATGATCCCGATGTTGCACTGGTGGAACCGGACAGAGTGGTCTACGCATTTTCACATACCTCTCCTCCACAAACACTTCCGACGGGCATTGATCGCATCGACGCAGATGTGAGCCCCACGGCAATGATCAATGGTGTGGATGAGCGCGTGAACGCCGATATCGCCATCATTGATACGGGCGTGCAGAAGAGCCACCCGGATTTGAATGTGTTCAAACAAGTGCGATTCACGCGTGAACTGAGTTCGGATGACCGCAACGGGCACGGCACGCATGTCGCAGGAACGGCTGCCGCAAAAGACAACACCGTCGGCGTCGTGGGCGTAGCCCCGGGGGCGCGCATTTGGTCCGTGAAAGTGTTGGACAGAAACGGATCGGGGTTGCTGTCCGATGTCGTTGCCGGCATCGACTACGTCACTGCCAATGCCGCGAGCATCGAAGTCGCAAACATGAGCTTGGGTTGCGAGTGCGTGAGCGCAGCCATGGACTTGGCCATCAGCCGCGCCGTTGCAGCCGGCGTCACCGTTGTGGTGGCTGCGGGAAATTCCGCCAAAGATGCGGCCACTTTCTCCCCTGCCAATCACCCGGATGTTCTCGCCGTGTCCGCCATCGCGGATTTCAACGGTCTGCCGGGTGGCGGAGCGCCGGCAACGTGCCGATCGGATGTCGATGATTCGTTTGCGAACTTCAGCAACTTCGGCGCCGTCGTGGACATTGCCGCTCCCGGCGTCTGTATCCGCTCGACATGGAAAGGCTCCTCCTACGCCACCATTAGCGGCACCAGTATGGCCAGTCCGCATGCAGCAGGCGCTGCCGCTCTGTACATCGCAGTGAGCGGCAAGCCGACGGATGCGGCAGGAGTTGCCGCCGTGCGCAATGCCCTTATTGCAGCAGGATCAGTTCAAAGCGGTTCCGGCGGATTCGTAGGCGATCCGGATGTCTTCGCGGAACCGGTGTTGAATGTGAAGAGCTTTTAAGAAAACAGGAAGCGGGAGCAGACCAGAAATGAGTTGATGAATATGTGAGAATGGGCTTGTACAAGCCTTCTTCTCTCCAAAATGCCTGCACCAACTATTTTTTGCCGCTTCTGCGGTATCAGCGATGTTCGAAAGTTTGGCAATGATGCTCGTCGAAGACAGCGATATCAGTGCCTGCTCTGCAGGAAGATTTTCACGCAGCGAACACGGACATTCAAAAGCGGCAGCCACCTAAGCGATGCACAGTGGGATCATGCAACTCGGTGCTTCTGCAAGCGTGCAGGAGAATCTGCAGCAGATCTTGCCCGTACGATGGAGGTGAATCGAAAGACGGCGCAAAAATTGAACAGAACATTCCGTCTGCTCGTAAAGAGCTTGGAACCCACGTATTTGCCGGGGCATCAGAGTGGGATGAAACGATTTCCACAACGCAGTGGGTTCTCGGCGGTGTTTCCAGGCAGCTCAAGCAATGCTTGCTGCAAGTTGTTCCGGATCGTAGAGGAGACACACTCATTCCTCTCGTGGAGCGCCACAGCGATCCCAACGGACTTGTCTTCACCGATGAATGGCTTGGATATCTCGGGCTCTCCAATCACATGACTGTCTGCCATGCGCGAGAGTTCACAAACAGCCAAGCAACCTTCGTGCACACGAATACGCAGGAAGGCATTTGGGGGCACCTGAAGCCTCTGTCATGGCACATCTACCGAGGTATTCCCCGAAATTCTCTTCCACAATTCCTTTCCGAAGTGATGTTTCGCTACAATATTCGAGAATACCAGACCAGAGTTTCTGTTCTTTCCGCCCTTCTCACAAGAAAAATCAACTCACTTCTGGTCTAGTCCCCAGGAAGCCCTTTGATGCGCCCTTGATCTCAATATGGTAAAATGAGATCTCATCTCATGCGCACGAAACGATCAACAAAGGCAAAAAGGATGAGCCCGTCCACGATAGCGAAGCTGCGCCCCATCGTTCTTAAAATCACACAAGAATATGGCGTGAGCAATGTGCGCATTTTCGGATCTTTCGCGCGTGGTGAGCAGCGCAAAACAAGTGACGTCGATCTTCTTATTGATCTGCCGGAAGGGATGAGTCTTTTTGATCTCTCCGGACTGAAGATTGATCTGGAGGATGCTCTCAAGCGAAAGGTTGATGTGGTTCCGGCACGTTCCATCAAACCGATGCTGCGAGATCGCATTTTTGCCGAAGCCCGTTCTTTATGAAGGCGGCAAAGAAAGATTATGGCGTCTATCTCCACGACATTGTCTCTGCAATTGGAAAGATCAGAGCCTATACCAAAGAAAGCAGGGATCTGTTTTTTAAAGATGAAAAGACGCAAGATGCCGTTATTCGCCAGTTTTCCATTGTAGGGGAAGCGGCAGCAAAGCTCCCTTCATCCATGAAGGGGCAATACGCAGAAATCCCATGGAAGCAAATCATTGGCATGCGCAATATTATCGTTCATGATTACTCTGAAATCGACCTCACAACAATCTGGGACACAATAGAAAAAGGGCTTCCTGTACTCGAAAAGACCGTTGTGGCAATGCTGAAGAACTTGTCGAAATAGCAAACACAGGTGAAGTAGGATTCACATTAAAACACTTGAATAATTCGGCTATTTTTGCTATCATAATAGGATTTCTCAAACACACCCAAACACACTATGACAATCGACGCTTGTATCGCTCATGCCATCCACAGTGACCTGGACATCTTGGAGGCTCTTCCGGAAGTGCACGAGATCCCCGTCGATGACTTGGAGCCATACATTGAGCGCTTCGTCGTGAACGTGCAGGAGAGTCTGTACTCCGTCATTGTGGATTACGGCGAACCGTACCTTCGCTCCAAGGATGCCGCAGGACTCTGTGCCACGTGTCTGGAATCGGGCATCAGTTTGCCTCCGCAGATGCTCTTGAAAATGTGCCAGACCATCATGCAACTCAGTGAACTCGACGCCAAATTCATTCTCGACACCGAGGATGGGAAGAGTTTGTACTACGTCAAAATGGCCATCACGGTCGAGGCGTAACAAGCTTGATCGGATTGTAAGGTAGGTATGGTAAGTAAGGTATGTAAGGTAGGGGCAATTTTGATGCAGCCGAAAAACCTACCTGACCTACCATACCTACCGGACTTACCTGACCTTTTTAACGTTTCGAGAATTGCGGCGCACGTCTCGCGCGCTTGAGACCCGGCTTCTTTCGTTCCTTGATGCGCGCGTCGCGGCGGAGGAACCCTGCGCGTTTTAAGTCATGGCGATGGTCGGGGTTGATGAGCAGCAAGCATCGACTGATACCATGGCGCAGCGCATCACTTTGGGAGGATTTGCCGCCACCTTGGATCATCGCTTCGACCGTGTAAGAACTTTTCTGACCTGTCAGCACCAGCGGTGCCACCGCATTCTCTATCTGGATGCCATGGAAGTAGTCTTTGATCTTCTTGCCATTCACAAGCACTTCTCCGGAACCGCCGGGCGTGAGTTTGACGCGGGCGATGGAGGTTTTTCGTTTGCCGGCACTGTAGTGGTACTGGGGAGTCACAATTAAGGCAGGGTAAGGGAAACAGGCTTCTGTGCGGCATACGCATGCTTATCATCTTTATAGACGTGCAAGCGTTTGAGCATGAGAGGCTTGAGACGATTGTACGGGAGCATGCCGCGCACGGCGCGGATGATCACTTGCTCCGGCTTTTCTTCCATCATTTTTTTGAGCGGTGTGCGGGAGAGTCCTCCGGGGTAGCCGGTATGGTCGATGTACGTCTTCCGGCGGAACTTACTGGGTTGGAACGCAAGCTTGGAAGCATTCACGATGACGACATGATCGCCACAGAGCAGATGCGGAGAGAAACTTGCGCGGTGTTTGCCACGCAGCACCGTTGCCACGCGGGCGGCAAGACGACCCAGCGTCTGTCCTTCGGCATCCACGAGATGCCAGAGAGGTGCCGGTGCGGGAACGTGTGAGGTCTTCATTATTTTTTCTTGGGAGCAGCAGGCTTCTTCGGAGTTTTTGGTGCAACGGTGACTTCAGCTCCCTCCACAAACATCAGATCAACTAATTTTGCACCATCTCCTTTACGAGCGCCCGCAGGCACCATGCGCGTGAGCCCCGATGTGCGATTTGCGTAGCGCTTGATGAACACTTCCATCACTTTTTTGCAGGCGTTCTTGTCCGCAACGTACAAGTTCACGTAGCGGATGGCCTCGCGCGGTTCGTTCTTCTTCGCGCGATTGATGATGCGGTCGACAATCGGCTGCATCACTTCGGCGCGTTTCTTCGTCGTGCGAATGGTTTCGTAGAGCAGGAGTGACGTCACCAAGTTCCGCTTGAGGAGCCTCGCGTGAGCGGGTTTTTGGCGGAGCCGTAATTTCGAGTGACGGTGGCGCATGATGATCTAATTCAGATGGCGGTCAGAGATTCGTTTGCTAGTTTGCTTGTTACTTGGTTTGCTCGTTTTGGGAGGTAAGAGTGTGCAGCGATTAAGAGGAAATTACAATCCTTTGGGGGCGAAAATCCAGCAAACGAGCAAACCAGCAAACTTGCCCGCAGGCTAACTTTCGAGGTTATCGTCTGCCAATTTCAGTCCTCGGTCCCCAAGCGTTTTCTTCACTTCATCCAACGCTTTGGCGCCAAAGCCGCGGAAGTTGCTGAGGGTGGCTTCGCTGCATTTCGTCAGCTGTTCGATGCTGCCCACGCCCGCATTGATGAGGGCATTGAGCGTACGAGGCGAAAAGTTGAGGATCTCGATGGGGGTGTAGCTCTCCTTTACCGGCGCATGCGCGGCGTCATCCACTTGTTCGGGAACGGCGCGGGAGAAATCCGCCACGAATTCCGGCTCCACGGCTTTCTTGTCGCTGCCGAAGTAGCCGAAGTAGCTCTGGAGCAATTGCGATGCGAACTGCATGGCTTCCTCTGCGGAGAGCGATCCGTTCGTCTGCACATCCATGGTGAGCTTTTCCAGGTCCGTTCGCTGACCCACGCGGGCAGCCTCCACATCGTAGCGGACGCGGATGACGGGACCGTAGATGGCGTCGACATAGATGAGTCCCGGTTCGTTCTGCTTCTTGTTACGTTCGGATGCGGATACGTAGCCCACGCCTTTTTCGATGGTGATCTGCATGTCGATGGACGCGCCTTTCTCCAAATTAAGGATCTCCAGATCCGGATTCATGACCTCCATGTCCGAAGAAATTTTTAAGTCCGCGGCCGTCACTTTCTTGGGGCCCTTCGCTTCCAACGTGATCACTTCGGGTTCTTTGCCGTGCTTGCGGATCCGCAGCAACTTCAAGTTGAGTGAGACGTCCATCACCGATTCGCGCACGCCTTTGATGGTGGTGTACTCGTGCTGCACACCGTGGATGCGGATGGAAGTGACCGCTGCACCCGGCAAGCTGCTGAGCAAAACGCGGCGCAACCCGTTGCCCAGCGTCGTTGCATATCCCGGTGGAAGCGGCGCAATTGTGAAGATCACGTGCGAGGTATCCCCTTTTTTCACGGGAGTGACCGAGAACTGCGGGAGTCCGATTTCTTCCTGAATGATGTGCATACAAGAGGAGAGAAAAGAATGATTGAAATTGTTCGTAGAGATCGATCCGTCCGCCTAGGCGGACGGTCGATCTTTTTAAAGATTAATTACGTGAGTAGAACTCAATGATCTGTCGCATGTCGATGGACTGGTCCATGTCTTTTTGGTCGGGCTCTCCCGAGACTTCTATCTTCAAGTTCGCAGTATCCACTTTCAGCCAGGATGGCGGCATGTATTTGTCATGCGCAGTGACGATGGGCGGGAAGACGGGGGAACTCCTGCTCTGTGCGCGCACGGTGATGACTTGGCCGACGCGAACCCTGTACGAAGGACGTGTGACGCGCACGCCATCCACCGTAAAGAGTCCATGTCCCACCATTTGGCGGGACTGCATGCGCGTCATGGAAAGACCTGCACGGAAGATGACATTGTCCAAACGTTCCTCCAGGAAACGCTTGAGGATATCACCCGTTTGTCCCGTCATGCGGGAAGCGACGGCGTAGAGGTTGCTGAATTGTTTCTCGGAAAGGCCGAACATGTCGCGCGCTTTCTGTTTCTCCTTGAGCTGCTGACCGTATTCCGAAAGCCTGCTCTGTTGCGATTTCGGCCCTTTGCCGGGACCGTAGGGTTTTCGCTGCAAGACCTTGTCGTACTTGTCGGCGTAGTAGATGTTCACGCCGTGACGACGAACTTTCCGTGCTTTGGGACCGGTATACTTCATAGAATTGAAAATGGACAATGGACAACTGACAACGCGCTTTGCGCGCACTTGTGTGAGTGCTGAGAGTTGCCCGAGGTGAGAAGAGAGATATTCATGAGAGAAAAAATTGTCAATTGTTCATTGTCAGTTGTCCATTACACACGTCGTCGTCCTGCAGGCCTACATCCACCATGCGCGATGGGAGTGACATCGATAATCGCGTCCAAGTTGAGTCCTGCTCCTTGCAGACCGCGGATGGCCTGTTCGCGTCCGGGTCCGAGGCCCCTCACTTCTACATTGATGGTTTCGACGCCGTAGATCTTGGCTTTGAGGGCGGCGGTCTCGGCTGCGACTTTGGCTGCGTACGGCGTCGATTTCCTGGTTCCTTTGAACCCTGCGCTGCCGCAGCTGGCTCCCGCCAGCACGTTTCCTTGCGGATCTGTAAAGGTGACGATGGTGTTGTTTTCACCGGCATGGATGCAGACGCGTGCAATGGGAACCGTGCGCTTCACTTTCTTTTTTCGCGCAGGCTTCTTCCCTCCTGCTTCGGGAGTTTCAGCTGCGTCGGGTCCTGCCAGTAGATCGAGAGGTGAATCAGCCATAATAATTTGTAGAGCGGGTCTTCGACCCGCGATGAGGGGTTAAGTCTTGGTGAGAACGGTGCGTCCGGATCCGCCTGTCTTCTTCTTGCCACGCTTGGTGCGTGCATTGCGGCGGGACGTTTGGCCACGAACGGGGAGTTTCCTGCGATGTCTGTAACCGCGCCAGGTGCCAATGTCTTGGAGTCGCTTGATGTCCATGGACACCTTGCGGACGAGCTCGCCTTCCGTCAGTTCTTTTTCGACGCGGGAGCGAAGCCGTGCCTGTTCCGGTTCCGTGAGTGCATCTGCCTTCGTATCTAAATTTAAACTGAGTTCCGTGAGGATCCTCTTGGACAGAGGTCGCCCGATGCCTTTAATGGCCGTGAGGGCGATCTCAATGCGCTTGTTACCCGGTAGAACGACTCCAGAGATACGAAGCATGATTAGCGAATTGAAAATGGACAATGCCTGCCTGCCGGACAGGCAGGGACAATGGACAATGCGGAAGGCGTGCCATGGTGAGGCTGAGAGGAAGATGTGATCGGAAGAGTCATGAGGAAGAAAGAATTAATTGTCCATTGTCAGTTGTCCATTGTTCGTTACCCCTGGCGTTGCTTATGCTTGGGATTTTTTGGGCATACGATACGGCGCGTGCGCTTGCGGATAATCAAGCGACACTCGGTGCAGATACGTTTGCAGGAAGCGCGGACTTTCATGGGAATTAAGCGGCAGTGCCGAGGGAAGGGGTCTCTTCCTGCGGAGGTGCAGGAGGAGCATTGGGATTTGGGATGATCGCGCCCGGAAGGAAACGGTAGACGATGCGTCCTTTCTTGAGGTCGTACGGTGTCATTTCAATCTTCACACGATCTCCGGGGAGAATGCGGACTCTGTGAACCCGCATGCGCCCGGCCAAGTGACAATGTAATTCATGATCTTTCGCTTGTTCACTGGTCACGCGAACGCGGAAGGTTGCGTTCGGAAATGTTTCTTCCACGACGCCGATGAGTTCAATGACGTCTTTGGACACAAGGAAGTGAGCCGTGGCATCCTACAGAGCGAACTTCGCATCAGCAAGCCTGCCAGGTGCGAATAACTTGGAGGGAAGATAAATTGTGTTGAATATTTTTAATAATGTTTTATAAATATCATTAATACACATTCCTATGCCATCCTGACCACTTTTAGGCAATTATCTCCCGACCCTCGCTCGTTACAAGAACCGTATGCTCAAAATGGGCTGAAAAAGAGCCATCCGCCGTTAAGATTGTCCAACCATCGTTTCCATCGCGTATACCTCCTTTGCCCATGGCTGTAATGGGTTCGATGGCGATCAGCGTTCCCACCGGAAGCACCGGTCCCGTCCCCTTTTCGCCCGTATTTGGGATATCCGGGAATTGATGCAACGTTTTGCCAAGACCATGACCCGTAAGGGATCGCACGCAACTGTACCCATGCATTTCCACGTTCTTTTGGATGCAAGCGGACAGATCGCCAATGTGAACACCGGGAGCGACAAGATCGCATGCCATCTCCAGTGTTTGCTTCGTCACATCCAAAAATTGCTGCGTCTTTGCATCAATCTTCCCGACTCCCACACTCACGCAGGCATCGGTGTAGAGATCATCCACAATAACGCCGCTGTCTATGGCGATGATGTCGCCGTCTTTCAGGGCGCGAATAGAGGGAAGACCGTGCACACATTCATCATTCACGGATGTGCAGAGTGTGTACCTGTAATTGCGATAACCTTTGAACGCAGGACGCGCACCGTTGTGCGACACAATAAATTCCTCCGCGATCTTATCCAATTCCTTTGTCGTCATGCCCGGCTTCACGGCGGCGGCGCAATGTTTCAAACACGCCGCGAGGATCTTTCCTGCTTTGCGCAGGGATTCTATTTCTGCCTGTGAAAAAATCTGAAATTGTGACACAGGGACATATTAAATGACCAATGACGCAATGACCAATGACCAAGAAAAATTCACAGTTGGTCTATGGTCTATGGTCATTGGTCATTCCTCACGCGATGGTTTTCTTCAGTTCCCCATAGATCTCTTCCACCGTTCCTTGTCCATCCACCTCTATCACCTTCCCTGCCCTCTTATATTCTTCAATCACCGGCATGGTCTTTTCGGTAAATGTTTTCATGCGCCTGCGGATAATTTCTTCATTGCTGTCATCCGCACGTCCTTCCGCCTTCGCACGCCCGAAGATGCGCTGCAGTCCTTCTTCCGGATCCAGCAGAAGATGAATGCATCGAAAATCACGGCCGACTTCTTTCATGATCGCATCGAAATCTTTTTTCTGATCCGCATCGCGTGGAATGCCATCGAACAAAATCTGCTGCGATGCAGGTCTGGCAGCTATCGCTTCTTTCACCACCTGCATGATAATTTCATGTGGCACGAGATGACCTTGATCGATATACGACTTCACCTTCATCCCAAGCTCCGATCCGGATGCTGCAATTTTTCGGAGCTCACCACCTGCTTCAAAAATGTCATAGCCAAACTCAGTCGCAAGACGTTTCGCTTGTGTTCCTTTTCCCGATCCTTGGATACCAAAAAAGACGAGATCCATGGGGGAATAGTAAGGTAGGTAAGGTAAGTAAGGTAGGTCTGGTAGGGAAAAGGAATTGCTCTTGCTTGTTGAAAAGAGAAGGTGTACATTCGTACACATGCAACCTCTCACGTATAAAAGTGGATTTAGAGCGTTACGCGCTTGGCAAGAAGCACATCGATTAACAATTTTTGTGTATCAAATCACCAATCATTTTCCACGAGAGGAACGGTATGGTGTTATCAGCCAACTTCGTGACGCAGCAAGCTCTGTGGGCGCTCAATTGGCAGAAGGATCGCGCATGCCAACGAAGCCGCACAAAAAATTGTATTACGATCGTGCGTACGCTTCTGCTGCAGAAGTGGATAATTTTTTAGAACTCGCACATGATTTGAAGTATCTCACAGACAAAGAATATTCGGCAGCTCTGGAAATGGTGAATAAGGTTTCCTATTTAATCTACCGATTGTCCGCCTCTTTGAAACCCTTACGATCTATCAAAAGCACTTCCCCTACCTTACTTACCGTACCTACCAGACCTACCGTACCTTCCCCGGTTCTACATTAATTTTTCGTAATCATGCATTTCTCAAATCTTCAAAACGTGCGCGCAGAGTTGCACCTTCTTTTTCAGGAAGGCTTTTGAGAACTGTTTCCACATGTTCTTCTGCCGACTGCCTATTTTGAAAACATGTGCCGGTCTGAAGAAAGAGCGCAAAGCGGTTCAATGACATCTCCGCAGAACGCAGCAACACTGTTAGTTCAACCCCTTCTAAACGCTGCCGGGTAGGATGAATGGCATCGGAAGGCAAGATTTGAAAGTAATCGTGCCTGCCTGCTTTGGAAACCGCATGGGATGGCACACCCTTCTCTCCTGTTTTTGTATAAAAAAGATGCGGGTGCCTATGGAAAGCCTCTGAGGAGTCAATTTGATAGCGGATCTGTGAAACAATAGCATTCGCCGTTGTATAGGGAGAACGCCCTTCCAAAAACTTCCCGAGTTCATCAAATTGGATATCTAAGGGTTTGCCGACGGATTCCGTGAAAGGCATTGGGAGCTACCGTAGCGCCTGCGTATTATCCACACAAGAAGATGCCATCACTACACGAGTTTTTCGTAGTCGTGAGCCAAAAGCTGCGCATTGATCTGGCGGATCAATTCCATCACGACACCCACGATGATGATAAGACCCGAACCGGAGATGATGAGGTCGGACGCGCTGAGCGTGGAGTACTTCGTGAAGAGCAGAGGAATGATCGCAACGATGCCGAGGAAGGTGCCTCCCCAGAGGTTCATGCGATTGCTGGTTTTTGCGAGGAGAGCTGCAGTTTGGGCGCCGGGGCGAACGCCGGGGATGAAGCCTCCCCTCTTCTGGATGGTCTCTGCCACTTCCTCCGGCTTGAACGTGACGGACACGTAGAAGAATGTGAAGCCAAGGACGAGCAGGAAGTAGAGGATGATGTAGAGCATGCTGGGGTTCTGCGAGTTCATGTACTCATTGATGAAGCGCACGACCGGCGCGAAGCGCGGAGCCGTCTGCAGGAACTGCGCAATGATGGCCGGGAACGTGATCAATGAAATCGCAAAGATGATCGGGATCATGCCCGCTTGGTTCAAACGAATGGGAATATTTCCTTGCACGCCGCGTCCCGCCCCTTGGTTCGCGTAGGTGATGGGGATGAGACGATGTGCATCTGTGAACAGCACCACCATGACGAGCAGTGCGACGGAGACGATGGCGAACAGGTAAAAGGCACCCATCTTGCCTTGCCCCGCGATGAGCAGCGCGCTCACGGTCGAAGGAATGCCCGAAACGATGCCGGCGAAGATGATCATGGAAATGCCATTCCCGATGCCTTTTTCCGTCATCAATTCTCCCAGCCACATGATGAACAGCGAACCTGTCGTGACGAAGAGCATGGGAGCAAGGACGTTCGGAAAACTGAGGTCGACCAAGTTCACGCCGCCTTGACTGAGGAGGATGAGGAACCCGTAACTCTGGAGGAATGCGAGCGGCAGTGTGAGAAAACGCGTGTAGCGGTTGAGCTGTTGCTGTCCCTGTGCTCCTTCCTTGGAAATCGCTTCCAGTTTCGGGAAGATCACCGTACAGAGCTGGATGATGATGGACGCATTGATATAGGGTGAAAGACCCAACAGCACGATCGAAAAATTATCGAGCGCGCCTCCCGTAAGTGCAGCGAAGATACCGATGGCGCCCGTGGCGCTGCGCGAGTCCAAAAATTGGCGAAGAGCGAACGGGTCCGCACCCGGAATGGCAATGTGTGCGACAATGCGATAGATGAGCAGCAGACCGAGCGTGATGAGGATGCGTTTGCGCAAATCTTCAGACCGCCAGAGTTGAAGTAGATATGTAAACACGAATGGAGTGGGAGAGTAAGAAGAGAATTCGGAATGTTATATTGTTATATTGCTAGGTGAGAGGAGGAGGAACTCATAAACACGCTTGCGAACAATATAACAATAAAACACTATAGCAATTTTACCGTGCCTCCGGCCTTCTCCACCGCCTGTTTCGCAGTTCCGGAGATTGCATCGATCTTCAGTTCAAATTTCTTCGTGAGCGCTCCGCGTCCCAAAAGTTTAACAGGCTTGTTTGAGGACAACAGTCCGATGCCGCGAAGGGCGTCGGCATCATAGGTGCCAGGACTGAGTTTTTCCTCCAACGTATCCACGTTCAAGACTTCGTAATCCACACGGTTGGGATTCGTGAATCCACCGAGCTTCGGCTGACGACGAATGAGAGGAACTTGTCCTCCTTCGAACCCGAAACGATATCCTTTGCCCGTGCGCGCATGTTGGCCTTTGGTGCCGCGACCTGCCGTGGTGCCGCCGCCGGCACTGTTGCCACGGGCGACCCGTCTGCGACGGTGCGTGCTGCCGGGGTTGGGTTTGAGCGTGTGAAGCATGAGAAAAACGCGAGCGAGAGAGCTGTATCTTAAAGAGAACAGGGCTTCCCGTAAAGACCTTTTCGGCAGTTCGGCGGTTGATGGAGAGCGGCGCAAATGGCTCTGCAATTGATAAAAACGCCGTTTTAAGCTATAATAAGACGTTGGCTCGAAACACACCCACCTTCAGATTCATCACGGCAGTTCCCTGCGTTCTGGCGCTGCTTCTCCTCTTGGCGCTGGCCTTCTCGCAGAGTCGCGCGTCGGAGTTTGAAACCCCGTACGTCACCCGTGCAGAAGCCACCATGGTGCTCCTGCTCACCCGCTTGCCCGCCGTTCCCGCACTCAAAAACAACGGACGCTTTGCGGATATCCAGAGCGGCGCCTGGTACGAACCCTACATGCTGGCAGCCGAAAGGTTCCGCATCGTGCAGGCGGATCCGCTGCGTCGGCTCCGTCCAAATCAGACCATCAATCGCGCGGAATTTGTGAAAATGATGACCTACACCTTCGGCTTGCCGCAGTACGTCGTCCATCGCTACACCGATATTCCGTCCGATTCGTGGTATGCATCGTTCGCGGGCATTGCCTACGCCTATCAACTGTTTCCACGGAGTGAGCCGTCGCCAAAGTTCGAGCCGGGGAAATTCCTGACGCACAAGGAAGTATCGAATGCGATTCAAAAATTACTGAATGCGCGCGGAACCAATTTCCCGCCTCTCACCGTTCTTTCCGATGCGCGCCATGCCGCCGCCGTGCCCAAACCGTACCTCACCATCTCCAACCTGCAGGATGAAGTGACGATCATTCATGGCACGGGAACTGCCCCTGCGCGCGCTCCTGTTTCTGAGTTCCGCATTTTGGATCTCTTTACGGGACTGCGCATCAGCGATCTTCGCACGGAAGTTCTCACACTCGTAAATGAGCAGCGTGCGAAAGCGGGACTGCTTCCGTTGCAGGCAAACATCAATTTGCAGAACTCCGCTCAGCACTACGCCGAAGATATGGCACAGAAAAATTTCTTCAGTCACGTGGGGCTTGCCGGCGAAACATTCCGTAAACGCATTGAAGCGTCCGGCTACTACGACCGGTTCCTTCGTGCCACCTGCACCACTGCAAAAGATTGTCGCCGCACCTATGCACTGGCGGAAAACTTGGCGCGTGGTCAAAAGAAAGCCGCTGATGTGGTCGCTGCTTGGATGGCTTCCACGGAGCACCGCAAAGCCATTCTGCATCCATTCTTCACGGACATTGGTATTGGTATTTCCAGTGGGTATTGGGTGCAGCATTTTGGAGGAACCAAAAATTAACGCTAAGAGAGCATCCGTAGAGACGCGCGAATCGCGCGTCTCTACGACGACGATCATATTTTCATTCGTTGTTTGTAGAGCCGCGACATGTCGCGGCTCTACAAACCCGCAAACACTCTTCCAAATTCCTCCGCCGCCTCCGGTCCATTTCCCGTCACAATCAATCCATCCTTCGTGACGGATTCACCGGTGAAGATTGCACCCGATGCCTCGAGGAACCGAATCTGCGTTCCCTCTCCATCATCCCATCCCGTCGCTTGTTTTCCTTTGAGAACACCCGCAGCAGCCAAGATCGTCGGGGCGATGCAAATGGCACCCAGCGGCTTCTTTGCCTTTACCGTTTCTTGAGCAATGCGGAGAGCCTGCAGATCATCTTTAAGAACAGCCGCGCCGGGTCCGCCTATGAATGCAATGCGATCGTAATCGGAAACATTCACATCTTTCAGAGCGATCTCTGCTTGTTCCACACTTCCGAATTTTCCTCGGCACTCTCCTTTCTTCGTGCTCGCGAGAATGATCGAAAATCCTGCGGCTTCCAATCCATTTCTGGTTCCCTCAAGTTCTTTATCTTGAAATCCTTCCTGCGCAATGATAATAAGAGATTTTTTCATAGCGAATCTTCGGATTCAATCCAGACAAGCATGTTCACTCTTGTAGCAATGTATGCTCCCAATTTATTCAAAGTTTCTTGCGTTGACTCTCTATTGATATACAGAGCTTCCTGACCACAACCTGTGACAAAGCTGGTTTCGTTGATCACTGTACGGATCTCCTCCAGTATTTGAAAAATACTTCCTGAAAGATTGCCTTCACGCACATCAAAAAATAATTCTTCTGCATTATTCCACCCAATTGCCAATATAATTGCGGGAAGAACTTGTCTGCTTTCCATCAAGAAGCATTGTCGAATCTTGAAAGAGGAAAGTCAATAATTCTTAGCAAGAGACAATCAGCCTACTTGGATTTCAGCGTTCCCTCATGCGATACATCCCCTTTCTTCACGACACGCACTTGTGCACTGCCGGGATCCACGGGTGGAGCCTCGGGGGCTTTTGGTGCTTCCTCGGGTGTTTCTTTGCCTGTGAAGCGCAGCTTCCCCAACGCAAGCATGGTGGCCTGAGCGTTCACGAGTTTGTTGCGTGTTCCGTAGCGTTTGCTCAGCACATTCTTCACGCCTGCGTGATCCAAGATCACACGCAGTGCGCCACCGGCGATGATTCCCGTGCCGTCCACGGCCGGAATCAAGCGGATTCGTGCGGCCTTGAATTTGAGGTCGACGGGGTGCGGGATGCTTCCTTTCACCAGCGGAATACGGATCATCGCGCGCTTCGCAGCGGATGCAGCCTTCTTCACAGCAGCTTGCACTTCCGCAGCCTTGCCTGTTCCCAGTCCCACTTTTCCTTTGCGGTTGCCGATGACGACAATGGCGCGGAAACGCATGCGTCGTCCGCCTTTCACCACACGCGTGACACGGTCTACGCTGAGCGTCGCTTCTGCGAACTCACTGGGTTCACGGCGACCACGGTCACCGCGCTTTCGATCCGGTCGGGAGGTTTTTGCAGACATGAGGGAGATGAATAGAAGTACGAAAGGTTATATTGTCATATTGTTGATGATGTCGAGCCTCGCTTGCGAACAATATAGCCATATAACAATATAACAACGGAAAGAATTAGAATTGTAATCCGCCTTCCCGGGCGGCATCGGCCAAGGCCTGAACGCGGCCATGGTACTTGTATGCATTTCGATCAAAAATAACAGCGGTGATCTTTGCGTCTTTTGCTTTCTTCGCCACCAGTGCGCCCAATTTCTTGGCACCGTCCTTCGTAAGCTTGGCTTTGGCTTCTTTCGTGCTGGCAGCGAGGATCGTCTTGCCTGCGTCATCATCAATGAGTTGCACGGTGAGTTGTCGCAGGGAACGATACACGGAGAGACGCGGACGATCTTTCGTCCCGCGAACCTTCGCGCGGATTCTGCGCTTGCGAGCTTGCCGGAGATAAGATTTAAGTTTGGACATAGGGATTATGCAGCTTTGGCGACTGCTGCTTTACCTGCTTTGCGGCGGACATGTTCACCCACGTAGCGGACACCTTTGCCCTTGTACGGCTCCGGCGGACGCAGCGTGCGGATGTCGGCGGCCACTTGGCCGACCAGTTCTTTGGAGATGCCTTTGATCGCAATGATATTCTTGTTCTTCTCATCTTGAGCGATCTCGATTCCCGCGGGAATATCAAAGTTGATGGGATGGGAATGACCAAGGTTGAGCACAAGCACTTTTCCTTTCAATTGCGCTTTGTAACCTACCCCGATGATCTCCAGTTTCTTTTCGTACCCGGCACTCACGCCAATCGCCATGTTGTGGATGAGCATGCGTGTGAGACCGTGTCGTGCGCGCGACTTGTCGCTGTCATCCTTGCGCGTCACGGTGACGGTTTGACCGTCGATGGCAACGGTGACCTCTGGCAGAGTGGAGTAGGTCAGTTCGCCCTTCGGACCTTTGACAGTCACAACGGTGCCCTTGAGCGTTGCTTCAACGCCGCCGGGGAGAGCCACTGGTTTTCTTCCTATTCTTGACATGAAAAAGCGGATGGAAATGATTGATTAACAGACAAGATGTAAGACATAAGCTTTAAGCTTATAGCTTGAGTCTTACAGCTGCCAATGAATTGGAAAATGGTATTCATAATCATTAATAGATAGTACATAACACCTCTCCGCCGACTTTCTTTTTCTTGGCTTCTTTGTCGGTCATGAGGCCATGGCTTGTCGTAAGCACTGCGACACCGAATCCACGCATGACGGGTTTAAGATCCGCAAATCCCATGTAGGAGCGGCGTCCGGGCGTGCTCACGCGCTTGAGCGTGAGCGCAGGCTTGTCGGTTGCGAATGTGACTTCTATCTCCTGCATGGGCTTCTCCCCCGTTACTTCATAGTTCGCGATCCAACCTTCCTTCTTCAGGAGTTTCATAAGATCTTCTTTGATACGCGACCACGGGGCGCGGCAGGAAGCTCTGTTTGCTTTCTGCGCATTGCGGATGCGAGTGAGGAAATCGCCGATGGGGTCGTTGACGACAGTGGACATGGTTATTGAATGTGCTCTTGAATGATGGAATTTAGTACTTGCTGATCTGTTGCTGCAACGGTCAGTTGGTGCTTGCGCAATTTATTTATTTTCCTGAGACGCATTCCGTTCAGAACTTCATTTAATTTTTCAGAGACAGATTGATCGATTGGTAACTCTGAATCTGCTGGCGTAAAAGCAGGACTGCTACGTCGTGCTTCTGCTGCTTCTGCCAATGAAGGAGAGAGATGATTCATAAATTTACCAGGAAGATTTGGTGACACCCGGAACCTCGCCATTGCAGGCAAGTTCACGGAAGCAAATGCGGCAGATGCCGAAGAAACGCATGTAGCCGTGCTGACGACCGCAGAGTTTGCAGCGGTTGTAGACGCGTGTGGGGAACTTCGGTTTCTTGCCCGACGCTATCGCATGAAGGTATTCCTCCTTCTGCCGTTTCTGCTTCAATTTGAGTGCAAGGCGTGCCATGGTTACTTGGTGGGTGCGGAAGACGAATCAGTATCGCTTGCTTTGGCTTTGGATTCAACGGAAGAACCGGGTTTCTTTGCGCGCTCCGGGGCGAAGGGCATGCCGATTTCCTTGAGCAGTGCGCGCGCTGCGGCATCATCCTTGGCGGTGGTTGTCAGCTGGATCTGCATGCCGAAGATTTTTCCCGCTTCCACGGCAGGCACTTCCGGGAAGATCGTGTGGTCTTTCAGGCCGATGGCATAGTTACCGCGACCATCGAGTTTGGTTGGGAGTCCGCGAAAGTCGCGGATGCGTGGCAGCACATAGCTGACGAGTCTGTCCAAAAATTCTTCCATGTGCTTGCCGCGGAGCGTGACCATGGTGCCGACGACAAGACCCACGCGGGTTTTGAAGTTGGAGATGGCTTTGTTTGTTTTGCGCTGCACGGGTTTCTGTCCAGTGATCAACTTGAGCGTCTCGTTGATGTATTCCAGCATTTCCTTGCTGTCCATTTTCGATTTATTGATCCCGACGTTCACGATGATCTTTTCGATCATCGGAAGAGCATGCGGATTCTTGATACCCAATTTCTCCTGAAGAGATTTCTGGATGGGTCCCCTAAGCCTTTCGTGTAAAGTGGCGTACGCCATATTAAGCAATCGATGGAAATGAAAACTGTTTGCTGGTTTGCTGGTTTGCTCGATTATCCAGCAAACAAGCAAACGAGTTAACAAGCAAACCTTTTACTGAGCCGGTAATAGAGAGAGTGATGGTCATGGGATTTAGGAACCTCTTGCACCTTTACGGACGTGCATTTCCTGTGCGGGAATGGATTGATCTTCTTTACTGCGTGGCGTCTCTGCGAGCTGGGCTCCTTCCATGGCGGATCCGAAGCCCATCTTCTTCCAGAACGGGGAACCCTTTGCCTTCTGTTCCTCTTTGATCTCTTTTTCGATCTCTTTCACTGCGGCGCCCGCCTCCGCTTTCTTTTTCGCCTGTTTTGGAACGTTGACGTGTGCAATTGCTTCTCCACTGATTTTTGCAATGCGCTTCTTGTTTCCTTTTTCATCGACTTTGAAACCGATGCGTGTCGGCTTTTTGGTTTTCGGATCGATGGCCATGACATTGCTGGCGGAGAGCGATGCCTCGTAGCGGATTTTTCTGCCCGGCTGCTGGGGGGTCTTTTTAAAGTGGCGCGTGCGCATGTTTATACCCGTCACAACGATCTTGTTTTGATCCGGCAGCACGCGGAGGATTGCCCCCGTTTTGCCCTTATCTTTGCCGCTGATGACGAGGACGGTGTCGCCCGTATGCAGTTTCATAGAACGTCGGGGGCTTGGGAAATAATCTTCTGGTAACCCTTTACGCGCAGTTCACGTGCCACGGGTCCGAAGACGCGTGTTCCTTTTGGCAGACCATCTTTCTGGATGATGACGCAGGCGTCGTCATCGAAACGGATGGCGCTGCCGTCTTTGCGGCGTGTCACCGCGCGAACGCGGACAACCACTGCACGCTCCACGGTTTTTCTCTTCACGGTACCCCGAGGAGATGCTTCTTTCACGGCGACGACAATGACATCACCAATGCCGGCGTACCTGCGACGGCTGCCTCCAAGCACTTTGATACACATGACGCTCTTTGCGCCCGTGTTATCCGCCACATTCAACATGGTTTGCACTTGGATCATGATTTTGCAGGGGAAACTTCTTTCGATTCTTTTTCCTCTTTCTTTTTCGTAATCAATCCTTCCAAGGAACTCTCTTCCTTCAGCTCGCTGACACGCGCCGCTTTCTTGAGGATTTCCGTCACCTTGAAACACTTTCGTTTGCTGAGTGGGCGGCACTCCGTAATGACAACTTCATCTCCCACCCACAGATCGTGGCTGTTGGTATCAGCCAGGAACTTTTTGCTCATGCGGTAGCGCTTTTGGTAGAGCGGATGCACAACCGCGCGATGGACGATCACGGTGACCGTGCCTGTCATTTTTGCCGAAGTGATGACACCTTTCTTGGTTCTCATAGGGCGGATAGTGTAGATTTCTTGGTTGTTTTCTTCAATGGTTTCTTCGTCGAAGCGGATACGGAGGAATCAGAAGAATCAGATGATTCAGAGGATCCATTCTTCTGTTTCTTCTGATTCGTCTGAATCATCTGATTCTTCTCCGTAAGGATCGTCATCATCCGCGCCAGCGCACGCTTCTCCCTGCGGTACTTCGCCGTGTCCTTCTCTTTCTGCAAACGAATACCCATGTTGAGTCTTGCGACCAGGCCGCGCTGCGCCGTGACATCTTTGAGAAGATCTTCACGAGTCATATTGCGGAGCTCCTTGGTGGTGAGGATGGTTGCCATGAGTTAGGCGGCGATGCGGGTAACGACTTTCGTTTTAAAAGGCAGTTTGTGGCCGGCAAGCCGGAGTGCTTCGCGCGCGTCTTTCTCCGGGAGTCCGTCGATCTCGAAGATCATGGTGCCCGGTTTCACGACAAGCGAGTAGTACTCCACCGATCCCTTGCCTGCTCCCATCGGCACCTCGGCCGCTTTGCGCGTGACGGGGGTGTGGGGGAACACGCGGATCCAAATCTTGCCGCCGCGTTGCACGCTGTGCGTCATCGCGCGACGCGCTGCTTCTATTTGGCGCGCCGTGAGTTCGCAGATTTCTTGGGATTTGAGTCCCACGGAACCGAATGCCAAGGTGGCTCCGCGTTGCGCCGTGCCGGAGAAGGATCCCCGGTAGCGGTGTTGCTTGCGCCGTTTGAGTTTCTTGGGTTCTAACATTTAAGAAGGGAGTGATGTGAGAGCGGACGATTGCACTTGTGCGACTTTCTTAAAGACCATTCCTTTATAGACCCACACCTGGATGCCGATGGTTCCGAACTTGGTGATGGCGTGGCGCTTGGCGTGCTGAATATTTGCGCGCAATGTCTGAAGCGGAACGTTGCCGTCCTTGAAAAGGTCATCGCGGGCGATTTCCGCGCCATTCAAGCGTCCAGACACCGTCACTTTGATGCCGATGGCTCCGGCTTGCATGGCTTTTTCGATCGACATTTTCACTGCGCGGCGATACGGCATGCGGCGCTGGATTTGTCCTTGGATGGTCTCTGCGATGATTTCTGCGTCGGCATCCGGCGTGCGGATTTCCTTGATCACCACTTCGAAGGAACCTCCGAACATGCGCTCCAGTTCCTTGCGCAGATCTTCGATTGCCGCACCTTGCTTGCCGATGATGACACCCGGCTTGCTGGTGTGGATGGTGACGGTCGTTTTCTTCGCACGCTCAATGAAAAGATCGCTGAGACCGGCATCCTTGAGCTTGGTACGAATGTGACGCTTTATCTCCACATCTTGCAGGAAGAGATCGCGGTATTTCTTGCCGCGCGCAAACCATGTGGAGGGCCACATGTGCGTGATGCCGAGGCGGAAGCCGTTGGGGTTAACTTTTTGACCCATAATTATGAGGAAGCAGAGGAATCAGAAGATGCAGAAGATTCAGAGGATTTCTTATTTTTGATAGAAGAAGATTTCTTCTGATTCCTCTGATTCTTCTGAATCTTTTCGCCGCTTTCTTCTATCTCCGGGAAACCCAATACAAGGGAGATGTGCGATAAGTATTTGCGGATCGGCCGTACCTGTCCGCGCGCCTTGGGGATGCCTCGGTGGTACGCCTGCGCTTGGTTCACGACGATGGTTTTGATGATGAGCATTTGCGGATCTTGCTTGTCGTTATGGGACGTGTTCGCGATGGCGGAGCGGAGCAAGGTCTCCACGATGCGCGCCGCTTTCTTGTTCGTCCTGCGGAGCGCTTCCACGGCAACGGGCACCGACATGCCTCTCACCATCTTGGCGATGAGGTTTGCTTTCTTGGGCGCGATGCGGACGGAAGAGAGATAGGCTTTCATGGCTTATTTGGGAGCGGGTGTCGGAGCGGCGGGAGCGCCTGTTACGGGAGCGACAGTGGTTGCCGCTTTGCCGCCGTGACCTTTGAATTTCGTCGTCCAGGAGAATTCACCCAGCTTGTGTCCCACCATCTGCTCCGTGACATACACGGGCGTGAACTCTTTGCCGTTATGAACCGCGAAGGTGAATCCCACGAACTCGGGCGGAATGTCGCAATCGCGTGCCCACGTCTTGATGATCTTCTTCTCCTGCTTTTCAATTGCCATCATCACCTTGCGAAGAAGTTTGGCATCGATGTGGGGGCCTTTTTTGAGGGAGCGAGACATAGGGGTGAGGGACTTAGAGACCCAGAGAGGAAGTGCAAAGTGCCATGTGCCAAGTTCGAAGTGCGTGTTTGGCACTTTGCACTTTGCATTTTGCACTTTTCGTTTGGGAGCCAATGATAGCAGAGAGATATGACATAAGTGGCATGAGGAAGCTCTATTTCTTCTTTTTCTTGCGGAGTCTGCGTCGGACGAAGAGATCCATGGATTTCTTTTTGCGTCGTGTTTTCACGCCCAATGCCTTCTTTCCCCATGGTGTTTTGGGTCCCGTCAAACCGATGGGGCTGTGTCCTTCGCCTCCTCCGTGCGGATGATCCACGGCGTTCATGGATTTACCAAGGACTTGCGGCTTTCTGCCCATCCAGCGCATGCGTCCCGCTTTACCAATGGTGATAAGGTTGTGTTCCGGATTGCTGACGGTGCCGATGCTCGCTGCACATTCTTTGCGAACTTTGCGGATTTCCGTGCTCGGGAGCTGGATGATGGCGTAGTCACCGTCGAAGCCGACGAGGACGGCGGAGGTTCCTGCGGAACGGACAATCTGCCCGCCGCGTCCCAACTGCAGTTCCACATTGTGGATTTTGTACCCCACGGGGATGTGCTGAAGTTCCATGCGGTTTCCCAATTTCACTTTCGTGCGTTTGCCGGTGACGACTTGGTCGTCGACCTTCAGTCCTTCCGGTGCCAGCAAATATTTCTTCTCGCCATCGATGTAATGAACCAGAGCAATGCGCGCCGTGCGGTTGGGATCGTACTCGATCGCAACGACTTTTCCGGGAATGCCGAGTTTTGTCGTCTGGCGGAGATCCACCATACGCATGAGCCGCTTGTGTCCCCCGCCTCTGTGGCGGATAGAGACGCGACCTGCATTGTTGCGACCACTGGTGCGTTGCTTGCCGTACACGAGCGTCTTTTCCGGCTCCTTTTTTGTGAGGCCAGAGAAGTCCGCGATCGTCATTTGACGTCGTGCAGGTGTCGTTGGTTTGGGCTTCTTGAGTGGCATGAGAATCAGGAACAAATAGCGGAACGATACAATGAAATTTTTTCGGGATCTGCAAGCACCGCATTATAATGGGCAACAAAATCTGCTTGATTGGTATCCACGAGAGTAAAAACACCTTCTGTACAGACTTGGATTGTGGGGACGGGAACACCATCTATTACCCTGCATCGACTGTTCCAATCATGATCAAAGACAGCAACGACAGCAGACGGCGCCACCATATAATCCCGTCCGATTAAAGGGATTTTGCCATTGCGATGCTTATCAGAAAACGTAGCGACTGCCGCGAGCGAGCGATCCGTAATGGCTAAAGCCTGTTGTGACGCAGTGGGAGTATTCATGCTGTTTTGAAGTGAGCGAGATCAAGGGGTTTGCTTTTGGGGGATGCGGTGACGACTGCTTTCTTAAAACTCTGTCGCTTCTCCATCTTTGCGCCTTTGCCGAATGCGCGCTCTTTGGACTGCACGCGGATCATGCGCACGGAGACCGCTTCGAAATCGTAGAATTGATGGAGTGCTTTCTTCACATCGATCTTCGTTGCGCCATTGGCCACACGGAACGTGTACATGCGTTTGTCGCCTGTCTTCAAACGTTCGGATTTCTCCGTGACGACGGGGCCGAGGATGACGCGAGTGAGATCCATGATTGAGGGTTAGGGTTGGGGTTTAGCTTTAGGGGAAGATTTCTTGGCAGCAGGCTTCATTGGACTCTTTGGTTTCATTGGTTTCCTCTCGATGACTTCTTTTTGAACGGAAACCTTCGGCGCTCTCTCTTTCACCGCGCCCCAGAGTTCCTCTGCCTTCTTCACGGCAGCTTCCAAGAAGATGATGTGACGCGAGACGAGGACATCCTCCGGATTCAAGTACGCCGCATACACGACTGTCACGTTCGGGATGTTGCGCGTGGAGAGGTGAAGAGTTTTCTCCGGCTCCGCACAAACCACAAGAATCCTGCGTCCGATCTGCACCGGCAATTTTTTCAGAAGTCCCATGGCATCTTTGGTTTTCATCGTGTCCGGATAGCTTTCGAGTCCGATGATGGCTCCTTCTTTTGCCTTTGCAGAGAAGCAAGAAAGCAGTGCGGCACGACGCATGGATTTTGGCATGTCCTTGATGAAATTCGCATTGTTGCGGGGACCGAATGCTTTGCCACCTCCACGGAGGAGCGGGCTGCGGATGGGACCGCGACGAGCGCGTCCCGTGTGCTTCTGTGCGTAGACTTTTTTCGTGGAACCTACCACTTCTCCGCGTGTCTTTGCATGGGCGATGGCAGAGCGACGATTGCTCTGCTGGCGAATGAGCGCCTGGTGCATCAACGCTTTTTTAATGGGCGCTTCGAACAAGCTCGCGGGAAGGGACAGTGTCCCCTTCTTGGTGCCCGATGCTGTGTAGAGGTCGATGTTCATAAATTACTTGTAGTGAGGTACGAACTATTTTTTACCGGAAGAATCTTTTTCAGGCGTTGCAGCTTCCACCGTCAAGAACACATGCGCACCGTTCGGACCGGGAACCGGACCTTTGATGCCGATGATTCCTTTTGCGGCATCCACCACTACAACAGGGCGATGTTGCAACGTGATTTGGTCTCCTCCCATGCGTCCTGCCATTTTGTGTCCTTTCAGGATTCTGCCCGGTTGGGCACGCATTCCCACGGAACCCGGTTCACGCTTGAAGTGGCTTCCGTGCGTGGCAGGACCGCCGGAGAAGTGGTGGCGACGCATGACGCCTTGGAATCCTTTTCCTTTGCTAACAGCAATGATGGAGACCATCGTATCGACAGGCAGCAGTTCGGCTGTTACCTTCTTTCCTGGCTCCATGCCATCCAAACTATCCAGCTGCCATTCCTTTTGAAGCCTGTAACGGACATTCTCCTTACCTTTGCGCGACTTCCACGGCTTTGCACCGATTCCGAGCACTACGGCGTTATAACCGTCCTTTTCCTTTGTTTTCAAACGAACGATGACATTCGGTTCGCACTCCAGGTACGTCACTGCAACAGCTTCCCCGGTTGGGAGAAACATGCGAGACATGCCGACTTTGCGGGCAATGAGTCCTGACATACCTTAGAGGTTCATCTGGCACGCTTATTTCGCGAATGCGAAAGGCGCACTAGAACGTAAGCCGGGAGACTTTATGGGAAGCGGAAAAGGGCGTCAAGGGCATCCTTGCCTCCTTATTTACAGATTTTTCTACTGCTTTCGTTTTTCCTCGTCCCACTCAAGAATGCGATAGACAGCAGTTAATGGAGGGGTTATTAAAACCGGTCCGTCGTCTGGTTTCCGATACGGCTGATATGGCTTACCGGTAATGCTCTCTCGCCGTTCCATGTCCCAAGCAAGAATACGGGTTATGGCACGCAACGGATCTGTAACGCTTGATTCGTTTGATTCCATATAATCATCGTACATCGATCATCCTCGCTTGCAATACCTTAAACAGCACACAACCGATCATCCATTCATAATTTCCTCTTCTTCCTTCATACTCCTTCTATATGGTGTGGCTGGATTACATCATCAAAGATATAGAAACGCGCTTTGCTAAGCAGATCGCCGCAGGCGAGCCGCTGATCATCCGCGATGAAAAGACACTCTCCGGGCGCGTGCATGTCGGATCACTGCGAGGCATCGTGCTGCATGGACTGATTGCGCAAGCGCTGGAAGAGAAGAAGATCGCACACAAATTCCTCTTCGAGTTGAATGATTATGATCCGTGCGATGAGCTTCCGCCATTTTTAGATCGAGCAGCATTTGAAAAATATTTGGGACAACCGCTCTTCACTGTTCCCTCGCATGATGCTTCCGCAGAAAATTTTCCCATGGTGTTTGGCAATGAACTGAAAGAGGTCGTTGATCGTTTGAAATTACCCATTGAGTACTACACGCTGAAGCCACTCTACGAAGCAGGAAAATTTAATGAAGTCATTCAACTTGCATTGGATCATGCGAAAGAAATCCGTGAGATTTATAAAGTTGTGAGCGGCAGCAACAAACCCGATGATTGGTATCCGCTCCAAGTGATCTGCGAGAAATGCGGCAAAGTGGGAACAACGCAGGTGACGGGTTGGGATGGAAAAACAGTGACATACGATTGCAAACCGAACCTCGTAAAATGGGCTAAGGGATGCGGAAATCAAGGACAGGTGAGCCCGTTTGATGGGCGCGCCAAACTGCCGTGGAAAGTGGAGTGGCCGGCCAAATGGAAGGTGATGAACGTGAATATAGAAGGTGCGGGAAAAGATCACTCTGCGGCCGGAGGTTCGCGACAAATTGGTGAACGCATTTCCGAAGAAATTTTCAAGTATCCGAATCCGTTTGATATTCCGTACGAATTCTTAAACGTTGGTGGCAAAAAAATGAGCGCAAGCAAAGGCATAGGAGTATCGGCGAAAGAAATTGCAGATCTGATGCCGCCGTATCTTTTGAAATTGCTGATGATCCGCAAGCAACCGAATCAGCCGTTCGATTTTGATCCGCAAGGAACCACGCTGCCGTTGCTGTTCGATGAATATGATCGCCTGTCCGAACTCGCAGCGAATCCGAAACCGGAACAGTTGGATTTCGCGCGGCTGTTCCAACTGGCACAGCTTGCGTTTCCAAAATCCGAAAAACCTCTGTGGCAGATGCGGTTCACGATCCTCAGTTTCGTCATCCAGATGCCACATTTGAAGATCGAGGAGGAAGCGGCAAACCTGAAGGGATCCCCTCTTTCCAAGGAAGAATTGAGTGCTTTGGAAGAGCGCGCCGCGTACGTGAAGTTGTGGTTGGATGAACACGCACCGGAACAGTATCACTACAGAATTTTGAAAGATCCTCCGGAAGATCTCGTTCTCGATGATGAGCAGAAAAAAGCGTTATCGATTCTCCGCGAACGTTTGGAAAAATTGGAATCATGGAAAGGCGAAGATATTCACGCAGTGATTCACGCCGTAAAAACAGAAACCGGTATCGAAGCGAAAAAAATCTTCGCGCCGCTGTACCTCAGTTTTATCGGGCGCGAGAGCGGACCGCAGATGGGGTGGTTCCTCTCTACTTTCGATCGCAAAGAAGTCGTACAGCGATTGGAAAATATCGTTCTTTTGTAGAGACGCGCGAATCGCGCGTCTCTACGGATGCTCTTTCGTTTTTGCAATATGTTCATTGTGTTTGTAGAGACGTGCCGCCCTCCTTCACCAAGGCTTCGGACGGGTAAACCGGCACGTCTCTACTGACGAATGGAAACACACAAAATCGAGCCATGTGCTACTCTCATCGCATGACAAACCTCCTCGAGCACGTTCAATACGGCCATCTCCTGCCTGCTGCTCACGGTCTTATCGCGGAACATGCCAAGCAGACAAAAGCGCATCTATTAGCCACGGGCTCAGCCATGGAGGCTCTGGCGAAGAAGTTTGGCGGAGACGCGCAAACCTGGCGCGTTGCCGGCATGCTGCATGATTTGGATTGGGACATGCTGGAAAAAGATTACGAGAAACACTGCGGCGAGCCGCTGGAAAAACTACTCGCGACAATCCAAGCGCCGCAGGAATTACTCGGTGATATTCGCGCGCACTATGCATCCAAGTACGGTGCAGCCTATCCACTGGACAGCATGCTTCGAAAATGCCTGTACTGCGTGGATGAACTCACGGGTTTCATCATCGCTGTGACGCTGGTGCGCCCCAGCAAAAAAATCGCAGATGTGGAAGTGAGCAGCGTGAAAAAGAAAATGAAAGACAAAGGATTCGCAGCGCAAGTGGATCGTGAACAGATCAAACAATGCGAGACGCTGCTGAATATTCCACTGGATGAGTTCATCGATGTTACGATACAGGCAATGAAGGCAGTTGCTAATGATTTGAATTTGTAACTGCTTTTTTCTGATTTCGCTCATCATCAAAAGAGAAATCATGTTCAAGTAATGTCTTTTTTGCCCGTCTCACCGCCCTGTCCACAGCGGCAGCAGTTTTAGCGCGGCATTGCTCCGCTATCGCATCACAGCTTAGATTTTGAAAATATCGTAACTTTAAATACATGAAGCGCCGTTTTTCTGCGCGAGTTCCACTTTTTTCCTTTGTTTCAACATAGGAAAGAACAGTCCCCCACTTTCTCTCGTAGCATTGCTATTTTTTCGGGCAAAATCACACGATGATCAATGGGGTCAATTGGATCGTGGCCTTCTGATTTGTTGTCTAGATTATGATGCATTGAAATCGGTTTCCCAAAAACAGGATGACATCGTTTTTGACATGTATCTCCCTCGCGAAAGCCCAAATATACATTGCTAGCCACACCAAGAAGCAGCTTAATTAATGGGTAGCTTCCATCATATGTATATCTCAGCTCCCAAACTGCAAACAGGACCTCTTGTGTTAATTCCTCAGCAATATGAAAGTTGCCGGTTCTCTTGCAGAGATAGCTGAGCACATTCTGCCTGTACTGCTCCAACGTTTCTCCGGTAATAAGAGTGCACTCCTCAATTACTTGTGATTTATCAATCACCGAAGCTGCTGTGGGAAATTCATCCAACATTGGAAAATACTGCTCTATTTTTATGGAATTGCAAATAGTTGGAATCTTGATGCTCAAAACTCTCATCGCAAAGCCAACGCATCCGCTATGCTAACGGCAATGCACCGCTTCTTCCCAAGCATTATCGAGCCGCTGCTGCGATCTATTAATGCTCGATCATTGATTGAAATCGGCATGGGCGAAGGCAAGCATTCGCACCTACTTGCTGCATATTGCGAAGAGCACGGAGACGAATTGCAGTGCATCGATCCCCGCCCGTGGTTTGATGCCGCTACTCTGCTCGGAAAATATCCGCGCGTGCGCTTCCACAAAAAACGGAGCATCGAAGCACTGCAAGAAATTGATGCGTGCGACGCAGTCCTCATTGATGGCGACCACAACTGGTACACCGTAACGCAGGAACTGAAGTTGATAGAAGCAATGGCGAAGCGTTCCGGAAAATTTCCTCTTGTGCTGCTCCATGATGTGGCTTGGCCGTACGATCGGCGCGATTTGTATTATTCACCGGAAGAAATCCCGAAAGAGTTTTTGCATCCCCACCTGCGCGCAGCCATCGTCCCCGGAGATAAAAATCTTTCACTCACAAAAGGGTTCAACGCACATTCGTTTCATGCAACGGAAGAAGGAACGCCGCGCAATGGCGTGCTCACGGCAATCGAAGATTTTTTGAAGGAGAGAGCGGCTCAGCTTCGATTCATCACGGTTCCCGGATTCCAAGGCTTGGGGATTCTTTTTCCGCTTTCCCTTGCTGAAAAACAACCACCATTCCGGGCTTTGATCCAAGATCTGGAAAGAAAAACTCCCTTGAAAGGGCATGTGGAAAAAATGGAGGAGGAACGGAATAAAATGCTCGGGAAGCTTGGCGAGCATGAACACATCGTTCGCAGATTGCAGCGCGAGTGCGCGGAAAAAGAAATGATCCTGCAGCGCATGCGGCGCTCCAAAAGTTGGCGATGGACATTGCCACTGCGGAAACTCCACAAAAATGCGCGTGTGATTGCATCACGCAATCGTCCGGCGCAAACGCCGTAGCACGCGGCGGGCAATGCCTGCTCGCGAAGGCCGCAGGGAAGATGCCTGCTCACTCTCAATCACTTTTCCGTTGTACATGTTCGGTACAACAGCGCCCGTTCGGATATCGGTAATCGTGCGCAACTGCATTTTTCCGATGTAGGGATCGGAGTGCATGGGCGTGTAATAGAGGCAATCACTGAAGTAATAATGCGTCACTTGGCTGTGGCGCGTGCGCCCGGGCTCCAAGATCGGCTCGCCGCCATGCAGCAGGTTGGCAGCCCATACGAGAATCTGACCTTTTTTCAGGAGCACTTTTTTCTTCGTCAGCCCCAAAGCACGCACATACTGCGCAATTCCTTCTTCGTACTGCTCGTAGTGTTCGTACCCGGACGGAAGCCCCAGATCATGGAAATTCCACACAGGCAGTTTGTGGCTGCCGGGGTAGATGTGAAGCGGTCCGGATGCATCATCGATGTCCTCCAGCGCCATCCACACGCCGCACATAAAACGATGCGGCACGCAGTGGAAGTGCACGGTGTCGCTGTGCGTGTGCTGCTCGGTTCCCACGGGAAAATTAAGCGTCTGGAACGGAATGGGATCGCGCTGGTAAAAAAGCTGGAGGATTTTCAAAATGCTCGGATGCACGGCAACGGCTTTCACATTCTCGGAAAATTTCCACGCATCCTGCAGCCGCAATTTTCCTTGGAGCGGTTTTGCGAGGTCCTTGATAATGCGCTCAGAAACATCACCAAGATCATCCATAAGAGGATCAAGCACCACATATCCATTTTCAGCATAGGATCGCACGAGTGCCTCATCCTGCGTTGGAAGACGCTGTTCTTGCAGCAATTCCTCAAAAAAAGGCGACTCAAACCACGGAATGTTCATCTGCGGCAGCCCTGCAAAAGCAGTCCCCGGACGGCTGAGGATTGCCGCAGAACTCTTCTGGATATCCATGGGATGATTGTAGAGAGATTAAGGAAAATGACCAACCGATCAGAATCCTGAACTCGCAGAGACGCGCGATTCGCGCGTCTCTATGGAGATTCAATGAGCGACTGCATGCACGCACTCTTCGTGCGTGAGAGCTCCTTCCTCCAGATACAAAACCCGATCACACACACGCTTCAGATGCTGCAAATTATGGCTCACGAGCAATGCCGAGGCTCCCGTCGCCTTCATGGCTGTGAGTTTTTCCAAGCACTGTATTTGGAATGCTCTGTCTCCCACGGCCAAGACTTCATCCATCAAATACACATCCGCCTTCATGTGCGTGGCGGCGGCAAAGCCCAGGCGGAGCTTCATGCCAGTCGAAAAACATTTCACGGGAAGGTCTTGGTGCGATTCCACGCCTGCAAAGGCAATGATGTCATCGATGATGGAGCGAATTTCTTGAGAAGACATGCCGCGAAAGAGTCCGTGGAAATACAAATTTTCAACGGCGCTGCGCTCGTCGTGAAAACCTGCGGAAAAATCGAAGTAAGAAGAGATGGTTCCTCGCACATCGACCGATCCGCTGTCGGGCTGCATGAGTCCTGCAAGAATGCGAAGAAGAGTTGTTTTGCCGCATCCGTTTGGGCCATAGAGTCCCACCCATTCCCCTTTTTCGACTGCGAAAGTGATGTCCTTGAGCGCCTGTACGCGCCACGCTCCCCGCAAGGGGTGAAGGAAGCGATCCTGCAGGAAGGAAATGGGCACAAGTGTCCGCTGGAAGCTTTTGGAGATGCCAGTACAAGAGATGACAGGTTCCATCCTTAGTATTCTTGCAGGAAAGACTGGCTCCGACGAATGAAGATGAGCACCCCAATGGAAAAGAGTAGGAGACAGAGGATGGTGAACCCCAGCGCATGCAGCGCACTCGGTGCCTGAGATGGAGAGAAGATCATTGCGCGACGGGCGTCGTGGATGAGGACGGAGAGTGGCTGGAACCGTACGAAGATATCCAGAAATCTAACCCACGAGATGTCGCGCATGAGCCCCGGCACCTGCAGCAGTGCCTCAAAAAAAGGACGATCTGCGGAGTACGGATACATGATCGGCGTGAGCCAGAAGAGAATCTGCGTCATGACGCTCCAGAGATGCGGAATGTCTTTGAAGCGCAGCGAGAACGAAGAAAGCATCATCCCGACTCCCAGTGCAAGCAGTGTCATCTGGACGAAAATGAGCAGCATGGAGAACCGCGTCCAAGTAAAAGTGATGTCGAGCACCAGCGCGAAGAACAGGAAAATGCAGAAGTGCGTCAGGAAGATGATGAAGTTTGTCCAGCCAACGGAAAAAATGAGGAGGATCCGCGGAAACCGCAGTTTTTGAATGATGGATTTCTTATCATGCAGCATCGTCATGCAGCCCATCGTGGTATGCGTAAAATGTTCCCACAGAATGATGCCGAGGAAGAGGTAGAGCGGATAATCCGGAATGGCATCGCGCATGAAGGGACCGAAGACATAGAGGATGACCAGAAATTTCACGAGCGGCGCCGCCAGCGACCACAAGTATCCAAAAAAAGATCCGCGATATTTCAGCACAAAATCAGACCAGCCCATGGCGAGGATAACGCGGAGCGAGTGTGCGATCGTGAATGGACGGGACATGGAACCAGCTTAAATGACCAATGACGCAATGACCAATGACCAACTTGGTCATTGAGTTTTGGTCATTGGTCATTCATCAGAGCTCGATGATCTCCCCCCTCTTCGGCATCACCACATCGATATTTTTCACATGCTTGATGCGCTCTGCAAAGGGCTGCATCTGGTGCATTTCCCCGTGTACGAGGATGACTTTTTCGAGTCCTTTGATGTCGAACACGTAGTGGTCGAGATCCGCCATGTCGGCATGTCCCGAGTACGCATCGATGTACGTCACTTCTGCCTTCTTCTGGAACACTTCATCGAAAATTTTCACGTCCTTGATCGTCGGATCCACGATCTTCCTGCCAAGCGTATGTTCTGCCATGAACCCGACCGCGACGATGCTGTTCCGCGCATCCTCGATCTCGTTGCGCAGATGATGGCGAATGCGTCCCGCTTCGCACATGCCGGAACCCGCCATGATGATCATGGGGCCCGGCGTTCCGTTGAGCGCTTTGCTCTCCTCCACGGTCTCCGTGTAACGCACCAGAGAAAATTGAAACGGATTGTGCTGTTTGCCCAGGAAGCGATCGTACATTTCTTTGTCATAGCATTCTGGATGTTTCATGAACACACTGGTGACTTTGGAAGCAAGGGGGGAATCGATGACGATGGGGAGTGCGGGAATCTCTTTTGCATCCCAGAGCACATGGAGATCGAAGACGATTTCCTGGGTGCGTTCCAGGGAAAAGGCGGGAATGAGAACTTTGCCGCCGCGCTTCGCCGTGCGGATGATGACGTCTTGCAGCGCATGCTTTGCCGTGCCGATGTCCTGGTGCTTTTTGTTGCCGTACGTCGATTCACAGATCAGCGCTTCCACGGGCGGCATGGCACTGGGATCACGGATGATGGGTAGCATTGCTCTACCCAGGTCTCCGCTGAAGCCGATGCGCCTGGCTTTGCCGTTTTCGATAATCTCGAAAACGATCATCGCGGCACCAATGATATGTCCTGCATCCAAAAATTGCGCCTTGATGCCGTCGCAGACCGTAAACCATTCGCCGTAATTCTTACCGTGGAAGATTTGCATGCAATCTTTCGCATCCTGCTGCCTGTAGAGCGGACCATCGCATTTCATTTTGGAAGCAGCCAAGTGCTTGCAGAAATATTCTTCGTCTTTTTCCTGGATGTATCCGCTGTCCATCAGCATCACTTCGGCCAAATCTTTTGTGGCATAGGTGCAGAAGACCGGCTTTCGATATCCTTTCTTGTAGAGCAGTGGAATGCGTCCCACGTGGTCCATATGCGCGTGCGAGAGCACCAACGCGTTGATGTTTCCCAGTGAATTGAAATCAAATGTCGCATTCTTGGCCGCAGCTTCTTCGCGGTGCCCCTGGAATAACCCGCAATCAAGCAGTATGCGCTTATCGCCGACCTGAATTTCATGGCACGTGCCAGTTACTTCCTGGGCGGCACCATGTGGAATTATTCGCATAACGGTTTAGAGAATTATAATAGAGAACGAAGCCCCTCGTAGCTCCGCGCTAGCGGAGCGAAGTGGGGTTGAGCCGCGCCGTGGGGGATAATTTTCATATGTGTGTTCGAAGTATGCCGCTCAAATCATTATAGCACAAAACACTTTGATTTTGTATGTTTGTGAATTGTCCGAAAATCATTGCTATCCTCCGATTTTCTTAAATACCCCCATTCGCAATTCTCGCAGCGCTTCTTGCCGTGCCTCATTTATTTTTGCCAAAGCCTGATCTACAAACGCCTGATCGGGATTCGCCTTAATTCCTGCAACAAGTAATTTAACAAGTTTCGAAGGAGCCCACACATGGCGTATAAGTGCTGATTCGGAAGCTCCTGGGGCAATGCCGGTACCCGAAAGCATCGCATTTATTTGAGTGGCCGCCTCAACGGGATCTGTGACCTCTGCCGTATCAAGCGCATCAATGATAGCTTGATAATGTGGCTTATCCTCTTCGTTGACACCGTCGTAATAGCCTTCGGGGACAGGGAAATTCATAACTTTTTAGGAAGGATAATTTATACCAACAGATTGCAGAATTAGCAAGCCCTCAGATTGCGTCAATTTCCTTAACTGACCGACTTTTAAGGCAGGATCCTCCAATGTCATAATGCGCACACGCTGCAGAGTTTTTACAGGAGAACCCACTTGTTCACACATGCGCCGCACCTGCCTGTTTCGCCCTTCTGTCAGCGCTATTCTGATTTTCGAAGGACTCATTTTTTTGACGCGTGCGGGTTTGGTAAGTCGCCCGTCCAGCAGCATCCCCTGCTCCAGTTTTTCGATGGCTCCTTTTTGAAACACATTGATGACTTCCACTTCATATTCTTTTTCATGATCGAATTTCGGGTGCGTGAGTCGATGCGCAAGCACGCCGTCATTCGTCATCAAGAGGAGACCGCTGGAATCTTTATCCAATCTTCCAACGGGAAAAATCTTTCCTTGGAGATGCTTCGGAAGGATATCTCGCACGGTGACATCTTTGAGCGGCTGGGGCGTTTTTCCGGAAGCACCTTTTCTTTTTTGCGCTCTTTTTTGACCTTCTGTAAGGATGCGTGGCGTGTCTTTCGTCCAACGTTCAATATTGCTCGTCACCACATTCACGGGTTTATGAAGTAAGTAATAGAGCATCTCCTGCCGTTCTTTCAGAACTTTGCCGTCGACTTCAATGCGATCTTTTTCTGGATCCGCCTTGTCCCCGATCTTCGCAACTGCACCATTCACTTTCACAAGACCGGCTTGGATGTATTCCTCCGCCTTACGCCTGGAAGCGATTCCCTGAGCCGATAAAATTTTCTGCAAACGCTCTAACATGCAATAATTGTACTCGCATACGACAAAAAGCCGGCGGCTCCTCTGTATGAATTCAAGGTCCCGGCAGCGACCTACTCTTGCGGTCACAAGGACAGCTACCATCGGCGCGGGCGGGCTTAACTTCCGAGTTCGGAATGGGATCGGGTGTGACCCCGCCGCTAGAACCACCAGGACTCTGAATTCAAATCGATAGAAAAATGAGATTATTGTATTCTCAAGAATATTCATGTTGTAACACACGAACAGTACTCTGATGACAGCTTTAAAAGGCCGTCAAAGACAGAGAAAGAAAAATGTTCAATTGCCCGTTCGTACCACTCGGCTAAGCACGTTGCCGTGCGCACACCTGTGGCCGATCTAGGAGCTGTTCTTGCTCCGGGCTGATGGAGAAACGCAATCTTAGGAGAAGCTTCCCACTTAGATGCTTTCAGCGGTTATCTTCGCCGAACTTAGCTACCCTGCGATGCCGCTGACGCGACAACAGGTACACCAGAGGTTCGTTCGCTCCGGTCCTCTCGTACTAGGAGCAACTTCCTTCACGTTTCTAATTGACCACGGAGGATAGAGGCCAAACTGTCTCACGACGTTCTGAACCCAGCTCGCGTACCGCTTTAATTGGCGAACAGCCAAACCCTTGGGACCTTCTCCAGCCCCAGGATGCGATGAGCCGACATCGAGGTGCCAAACCGGTTCGTCGCTGTGGGCGCTTGGAACCGATCAGCCTGTTATCCCTAGAGTAACTTTTATCCGTTGAGCGACAACCCACCCACGTGGTGAGAGCACTATAAATAATGCTCAGGTTGCCGGATCACTATCACCGACTTTCGTCTCTGCTCGACCTGTAAGTCTCACAGTCAGGCCCAC